>FWPU01000095.1_pt1 | contig 145376 bp, 145 predicted proteins | sample 2228361 | NCBI WGS metagenome assembly FWPU01 (sample SAMEA103939777, study PRJEB20133) | metagenome | reverse complement strand
CTGCCCTTACAACTGGAGGACAAAGGGCATTGGCCATCGCCATAGCTTCTTTGGCCAAGGCAATCGCGTCGTCAGTTCGACACTTCCAGTAGGCATCAAACGCTTCGTCTCGCTTTTGTTTAGCTAGAGCAAATTCCGCAGGACATTCTGCTGCTTTCCCTGTCTGCTGGGCATTGGCAATCGCTTGATCGGCCTGAACTAATTCTGTATGGACAAACAGGACTCCCCGTTGTGGGGCATAGGTCAAACCAGCACATCCAATAAGCAGACTAAAAGTCAGCAAAACCATCCCCCAAAACACCCATCTTCTGATCGCACTCGTACACATCAACAAATCCTCCTACTCGAATATAGAAAACCACGCCTTTTCCTCTAGTTTCTTCCTTACGGGAGGGCTACCCTCAAGAGCCTGCCTTCCCTTGAATGCCTTTATCCCCCTCCTTTCTTAAAACCATATCAGGTGTAAAGATTCTCGAGAGCATTCTCAAGAATCCTCCTTAAGAAGACCTACCGGTACTGAAAACCGATTTCTAACCTGTTGGATAATCACAACGAACTTCCTTACAATGTACATAAACATAACACCTTACAGGAAAGAAGAAGATTTGTCAAGAATATGTCCAAATTAATTTACTGAGATTCCACCATAAGGAAACGGAAGTGGTCGAGACCAGGGGAACGGGGAGACCCCTCCTGGCTCTTCTCCTCCCCCCTGGGGGGGCATCAAATGGACAACCCTCCACTTCGATACAGAACTGGCATCTCCACGATCGCTCCCCCCTCTTTTGCTTCTTCCAGGAGTTTCAGGGCAGCTAAAATAACCTCTCGCTGGCGTTCCACATCACCTGGTGCGCCTAGTGGACGACCCATCAGGTGATGTGTGACGAGAGTACGGGGAATTTTCATCTCCTCTGCTATATGCCGAAACGCCCGGATCAACACAACCACTGTAGGAATCCTGGCTTCTTCTAATACTCTGGCGACATGTCCTACAGACACGTGGCAGACCGGTCAGACCGGTATCAGCAAGACTGCATCTGCTCCTTGCTCTTTTATCGTAGCTGTCCATTGCGGAGCGCTTCTTTTTACTAAAAGCATCTGAGCCGCCGCCCCCACAAAAGAATAGGCCTGTGGAGCCAATTCACCAACAATTTTCTCCTGAACGAGTTCCCGTAATCGATCAAGTGGGAAAGCTACATTGGGATCTGCTACCACTCCACGGATATCATAGCCTCCATGCCGGACACGCAGTTTTTCTCGTGGCGTATCAGCGGGGATGATAGAGAGGTGAGGTGCAGATTTCAAAAATTCGCCAATGCGGCGTATAGCCTCTTCCTGGGTCATATTCTTTATTCCAAAGGGTTCCGGATCGTCTCCCTCGACAAAATGCCCACTGGAAGTGAGTAGAACAAGGCGTGAAGTGTGTACAGGCTTTAGCAGAGGAGTAAAAGGGGCTGTTTCATAAACCCAGGGCCGTTTTTCGTCTGGTGTCGGTGTATAAGCCCGTACCTGCCAGGAATAGACGAGTTGTATGATCCGATCAAAGTGGCCATCATCAAACGATTCTCCCAGTTTTTCTAAGAGTTCGCGGAAGAATTCTGCCGCCTTCTCTGCCGGAAGCCTTTTCAGAAATTTAAATAAGAGATCGGTACGAGATCCATAAGAGAATGAGTTTTTGAAATCTTCAAACGTCTCACTCTGAACCTGGGATTCTGCCTTTCCAGACTTCGTTTGCTCTGAGTCTGAAACACGTTGCATAACTCTCCTCTCTTTTCCGATATGAGTCGAATGTATCGACCAGTCAGGATAAAATTCTTTACTTTTCTCTAATCTATAGGTGTCGTAATCGGGGTAAAAATATAGCTAACATTGCAGCAAGAGCCACTAAGGCTACGCCATTGATCAGCAGGGCGCTGGGAGCACTGGTCAAACCGGCCAAATATCCAATTTCCAAGTGTCCTGCTGGTGCTGTACCAGTTCCCACAATCCAGGATCCCATGGCCCGGCCTCGTTGTTCGTTTGATACACTGCGTTGTAGCAAGGTGTGATGAAGGATATCAGTAGCAGAAGCCATGATATTGATCAACGTCACAACCAGCATAGCCATCCAGAAAGCTGTTGCCTGGGAAAGCAGTATCTGGCCCACTCCAAAGAGCACTATAACTGCTAAGAGTACTCTCCCCTGACGTCGTATACCGCCGACCATGGTGAGAGCCAGCACACCAAGACCATTTCCCACGGAGCGAAAGGCCATGAGCACTCCAAGACCGGCTGCATCAGTCTGCAATACTTCTCTGGCTAAAATCGGCAACAGGACCTGATGCGAGAATCCTAAGATCTCAGCAGCAGAGGTTGAGATCATCAAACTCTGCATAAGTCGGTTTGTCCACAAAGCCTGCCAATAATTCCACATATTTTGCCGTATCGGTTCCCGGAAAACCGGGGCCGCTATACCCTGCTGACGCAAGGTATATAACAGACAGACTCCCAGAACATACCCTCCACTCATAACCAGAAAAGAGACCCCTTCTCCCCACCAGTGAAGCACCAGGCCAGCGAGCAGGGCACCAAGCATCTCCCCGACTCGTTGGGCGAAAGCGATGAGTGAAATCCCCTGCACAGAACTCCCTGCTCCCACCAGATCATAGACATACACTTGCCTGGCCACCATATGAAAAGCCTGAAGCATCCCCTGGATAAAAGAAAAGAGGAGAAGTTGCCAGACGGTGAGCTGATGAGTAAAGAGAAGGAGCGCGATAATCAGTGAAGTACAAATCATCCCTATGACCGTTACTCGCATCACGGTACGCCGGTCGAGTCGATCCGTCACCGAGCCGGCAGCAAATCCTACCACCAGATTAGGAGCAGAGCGCATTGCAAAGACCACTCCAACCATCCCGCTGGAGTTGGTCATCTCGAGTACAAGCCAACCCAGGAGCACTTGTTGCATTCCTACACCGATCTGGTTGGAGACAGTGGACAACCACAGCATCCGCAGATCGTAAGAACGAAGCACTGATTGGAATGAGCCGGGTAGAATTCCTCTGGTATCAGTCATATACGCTTAGTGCTCGAGAATCAGCAGTTCCAGAGGATGCCAGACTGGCAGGCCAGTCCCTTCCTGTAGATGAATACGACAGACACTACTTTCAGTCACAATTGCCTCGATATTTGCGTTTTGAAAGGACTGGAAGAGAGGTTCTCCTACTGCCTGCGCGAGTTCATATCCGAGGAGGCCTGTTTTTAATCCAAACGTTCCAGCCATTCCACAACACGTACCCGTCTCAATCAGTTGTACGTCGGCCCCTCGCTGTTTCAGCCACTCCATGGCCTGTCGTCCTGCTCCCAGTGGCCGCTGGTGACACGAGACGTGAAAGCCAAAGAGCCGTCCCTCTAAAGAAGCAACAGGGATTTGAGGATCTGAACGTATTCCTGCTGCGTCGAGCATCAGCAGATATTCGAAGAATTCATAGGTGTGTTGAGCTACAGTCTTTGCATCTTCACGGCCATAGAGCAACTTCGGATAAGAGACCTTGAGCGCGTAGGCCGCAGTAGGCTCGGTAGTGACAATGTCGTACCCCTGTTCGGCGTAAAGTACCAGATGCTTTGCATTATACTCAGCGACCTGCCGGGCCTTCCCCAGATCTCCATAGCCAATGTAAGGATAACCGCTTGACCGCTGGGGGGGAACGACTACCTCACATCCACGCGCTTCGAGATGCTCTATTGCGGCCATCCCCAACTCTGGAGCATTATAGTTTGCATAAATATCGACGAAAAAAGCCACCCGCCGTCTCGGATTCGCGATCCGGATGGTTCCTCTCTTACGTAACCGCCTGGTCAGAGTTTGTCGCTGAAAAGGAGGAAGTTCACGGCGCTGATCAATACCCACCATCTTTTCCAGAAGCCAGCGAAACGTCCTGTTTCGGAGCAGCCAGTTAGAAAATGGTGCAGTGGTACTTCCGAGCTGGGCAAACGTTTCTGCCTCCATAAGTATACGGTTTACCAGAGGTTGGGGGTGGGTTTTCATGTCTTGATATTTTACTGCAGCGATCATCATAGGGATATCGATCTCGGCTGGACAGATCTCTTTGCATAATCCGCACGAGATGCACAACGGTGCAAAATCCCCGGCCTTTTCCAAACCATGGATCTCTGCCGTCCAGGGGATCCCAATCGGACCAGGATAGATATAGCCGAAGGTGTGGCCTCCGACCACCCCATAGGTAGGGCAGATATTCATACAAGCCCCACAGCGGATGCAATTCAGGGCATCTTTAAAGAGGGGGTCTTCGCGCATACGGGTGCGCCCATTATCCAGGATGATGATGTGCGATTCTCGTGGTTCTTTTGCGTTGTCATCTCCAAGTGGCGAACGGCCCCCCATAATGGTTACATACGTGGTGAGCATCTGGCCTACTGCGCTCAGAGGATGCGCTAACATCATCGGCAAGGCATCTTCGATAGTCTCGACAATCTTTTCTCTTCCCATGATACAGATATGGATATCCGGGATACTGGAGACCAGACGGGCATTGCCTTCGTTGGTCTCAATGACGATAGTCCCCAGCTCGGCAATACCCGCATTAGCACCGGTCATGCCGATGTCTGCGTGCAAAAAGATCGGTCGCAGATATTGACGAACCACTTTCATAATCGCTTTTGGCTCACTGGGGATTTCTCCGCCGGTTATCCGCGCAAAGATGTCCGCGATCTCTTTGGCTGTTTTATGCACAGCAGGAAAGACCAGATGAAAGGGTTTTTCATGGACCTTTTGGATGATCAGTTCCCCGAGGTCGGTTTCAATCACCTCCATTCCGGCCTCCTCCAGCGGATGATTGACTTCAATCTCTTCGCTGGTCAAGGACTTGGATTTCGCCACCACCCGGGCCCGCCGTTCCCAAGCAATCTGGAGGATATATTCGATCGCTGCTGCACCATCCTTGGCCAAAAAGACCGAGGCTCCTCGTTTACGCGCATTCTTGGTGAACTGTTCGACCAGTTCCTCCTGTCGATCCAGACACCGGAGTTTGATCGCCCGAATTTCTTCCTGAAAAGTCTCGCCGCCAGGTAACATGGCTACAGCCTGAGCACGTGAGTCACGTCCTCGCTTCATCGCTCGATACAGCGCATCCCGTTTGGATTTTTCCTTAAGGGCCTGATCAATTTTCGCATATAACCGAGTATAACGGTCTTTTGTCATAGAGATGTACCCGATGTATTGCTGTTTAGACCTTATTGAGCCACAAAGTTATCCGCAAATTCGACTCTCATCTAATAGTGCTCTGGTAACTTAATTTTGATTAGTCATCCTGAGTCCTTCGCTTCACTCAAGGGTGACGAGATGACTTCCCTCCGCTGCGCTTCGGGATAAACTCTGCGAAGGATCTCAGCAGTGCTGCAAAGAGATGCTTCGCCGACCGTTCATCACTAATCACTGATCACGATCCATGCACTCTCTACCCGTGTAGCACAATCGCATGAGCGATTTCCGGGCCATGAACACCGAGCGTGAGTTGCATTTCGATGTCACCAGTACGACTCGGTCCAGAAATAAAGGTTACCACCCCATTACGGGGATGCTGGCTAAAAAAATACCGGATTCGGGGGGCTGCTTCTGCCAGGGTCTCCACTAAATCCTCTGCTCGGATGATCCCCACATGCACTCGTGGAAGAGTAGAAATCAGTCGAATGGTATCATCAGTAGTCATTTCTACCAGAGTACCAGTGGTGGCAATACCAAACGCTGCCTGGGAGATGCCTACCTGTACCGTGTCGATCGCCAGAGGGAGAGCAGATCGAGCAAAGGGTGGTGTAAGGACGACGATATCTTCTTGAGTACACTGCTGCACAATTAGCTTCTCCATGTCCTCAGGGAACCCGGCCAAAGCGACTCGTTCAGCATGCACTTCCCGGCAGATTGAAATTAAAATGGTAGCAGCCTCGGTTATAGTATTGGCCAGATGAACTTTTCCAGCCAAAGATTCGTATCTCTCTTTAAATTGTCGGATAGTCTGCTGAGTCATAGTACCTTATCTTTTATTCCAAAGAAGCTTTGCTCCGGCTTGTCTATGCATCTGGTAGTTTAGGGAGGGAGAAGACCCGGCAGAAGAAATCGGTAATTACCCGGGCGGCTGTCTCGCCAAGCTGATAGGTGGCATGGCCCACTCCTGGATAGGTTTGGAAGGTAAAACGTCCTCCACAGGTCTCTAACACCTTGGACAAAGCTACTGGATTCTCTGTATAAAGCATATTTTCATCCTGATCTCCATGGACGAATAATACTTCGGGGAGGAGGTGAGCAGCGGCTGACCCTTTTTCTGCAATTAAGAGGCGTGTTCGATGCAAGGGATCATTATACGCTAGGGTGCCTACCGCAAGATCATCAGGGGTATCAGCCGGAATACCGTAGGCCTCTAAAAGTTGATCTTTGAACTTATGGTTGCGAATTACACTCTCATAGGATAGAGTTGCCTGCTGTAAAACTACTGCCCGGATCCGACCAGCGAGAGGGCCGGTGACAGCATTCCAGATCACGGCTCCCCCTAGACCCCCACCGAGCATCCCCATCCGGCTCTTGTCCAGACCGGATTGCCCTTCAAGCGTATCCAGGAGTGCAGCATTGGCGGCAACGGCTGACGGTCTCCCCCAATGGTTTCCCGTGCCGTGTGACCCGGCAACCGCTATTCCAGCCTGTAAGAGCATGTCCACAAAAATGGTCTTTGGGGTTTCTGTCAGCCAGTCTGCTTCCCCATTCCGGACATAGCCTCGATTCCCATGACACTGAATGACGCAGGGAATCCCCGGGACGTTCTGGACTTGAAAGTTTTCAGGTGTGCGGAGGTAACACCATTCTCCACCAGCTTGAAAAAAGAGAGTTTGCATTCCATCGATGAGGTGAGCAAGTGAAGCGGTCATAGCTCTGGTCTCCCTGTTGCGTGTTGAGTGGTTAGTAATCTAGACTGGTGGCCGTTTTTCAAACCATCGCGCATGTTGCTGATAAGTATATGCTACCTGAAGGACAGTCGGTTCGTCAAACGGTTTGCCTGCAATCTGGAGTCCTATTGGGAGTCCAGTAGAGGTAAAGCCACAGGGCACAGAAATAGCCGGCATACCAGTGAGATTATACGGACCAGTAAAACTCGGCATCCGGGCGATAGTCATGAGATTGTACCCTTGGAAAGCCGGAGCTGGATTGGACATAGTGGGGGAAGCGATGACATCTACTCGCTGCAATACCTCAGCAAATTCTCTCTTCAGTACATTACGTATCCGTTGAGCTTGCACATAGTCAGCGCCGCTAAAGAGCCCTCCAAGCCGAAACCAGGTACGTACCATCTCCCCAAACTCCTGGGGTTTGTTCCGCAACAGGCGTTCGTGATAGGCAAATGCCTCACTGAGCATAATGACTCGCTGCGCTATCCCGGCGTATTTCAACATGGGAATGGTGACTTCTTCGATATGTGCTCCAAGCTTTTCCAATTCTTGAAGTGCTGTATTCACCACCACCAATGTTTCTTTATGGATGTGAGGATCATCGGCAAAAAAGAAGTGTCGAGGTACCCCAATAACGAGTCCTTTGACCTTTTCTTTCAGCGTCCTAGTATATTCAGGTACTGGAGCCCGGCTTGTGGTGGGATCCTTTGGATCATAGCCAGCAATCGCCTGGAGCATCAGGGCTGCATCTTCGACTGTCCAGGTCATCGGGCCGCAATGATCTAGTGTCCAACTAAGTGGTACAACTCCATAGCGGCTGACTCGTCCATAAGTCGCTTTCAACCCTACCATACTGCAATAAGCTGCTGGCCCACGGATTGATCCGCCAGTGCATGATCCCAGGGCACCCATGCATAAGCCAGCAGCGACCGCAGTGGCGGAACCACTACTTGATCCACCGGGGATATGGTCAAGATTCCATGGATTACGGGCAAGTGGGAACCCACACGTCGGGTCGGGACCACCGATGGCAAACTCATGCATGGCCAGTTTCCCGAGCAAGATTGTACCGGCAGCGGCTAGACGGCTCGTAGTGGTAGCATCCTCTGCAGGAATCCGATTCGCCATGACTCGAGAACTAGCGGTGGTCCGGATACCCTTTGTATCGTAGAGATCTTTTAAAGCAATGGGAATACCATGTAGCGGACCTTTATAATCCCCCCGAAGAATCTCTGCCTCTGCCATACGGGCTTCAGAGAGGGCTCGCTCAGGAAGCACAGTAATATACGCCTGTAGCGTCTTGTCTAATTGGTCGATACGTGCTAGAAAGGCCCGAGTGAGTTCTACGGGAGAAAGTTTTCTGTTCTTGAGCAGTGGTCCAGCTTCCCAAATAGTTAAGTAGTGTAAATCTGTTTGGGGGTAAGACATATCGATTCCTCAAATCCTTTCTTTTTTCTAGATATTCTTCCTGGTTTCCGGTGTAAAGACCAGGGAGTGCTCACCTCTGGAGATCCCAGGTGGGGGAAAAGGCCACCGCCAGGTCTTCCATCTGTAGTTCTACCTCATGAAGCAGGGCCAAGGGGATAACATAGAGATCGTACATGGATTTGAGAGCGTCTAATTCGGTGGCGGTCAAAGTGAGACCGGCACGTTCCACTAATACACGAAACTTGTCGAGAGAGATTCCTTCCGTTTCAGCCATAACCTACCTCTTTCCCCTTTCTGACTACCCAGATTACTGTGCTGTCCATCCACCATCAATGACCAGCTCACTGCCGGTCATAAAGGATGACTCATCGGAGGCTAGAAATAATACCCCATAAGCCACCTCCTCCGGTCGTCCGTAACGCCCCAAGGGCACTCGGGACACAGCGGTCTTATAGCGTTCCGGATCAGCACGGGCTGCTTCGGTCATCGGCGTGGCGATAGGTCCTGGATGCACCGAGTTTGCCCGGATCCCTTCTTTTGCGTATTGAATAGCAGTAGCTTTGGTCAAAAGCCGAACGGCCCCCTTTGAGGCCTGATACTGGGAGCTACTGGTTTCTGTGCCAACAAGACCAAACTGTGAGGAGAGATTAATAATAGACCCCCCTCCGGCTTTTCGCAACTCAGGGAGAGCATATTTTGTACCGAGAAACACCCCCTTCGCATTCACGGCCATTACCTTGTCCCAATCAGTCACTGGAGTATGTTCCACTCCAAGATTGGGAGCGCCTATACCTGCGTTATTCACCAGCACATTCAATTTTCCAAAACGAGTAACAGTAGCTTTTATGGCATTCTGCCAGGCAGCTTCGCTCGTTACATCCAAAGGGACAAAAAGGGTCTCCCCACCCTCTGCATTTAATTCCTTTACCAGTTCACGTCCAATATCCTCCAGGATATCCCCAATGACCACCTGTGCCCCTTCTTGCACAAATAGGCGAGCTTGTGCCGCGCCTAAACCACGTGCTCCTCCACTGATCAACGCTACCTTCCCCCGAAGCCTCATTCTTTTCCTCTCTTCTACCTCCTGACCAATGATCCTTGTTCATTCCCCATTACCTGACCATGTTTATCACTTCTGAGAGATTTTTGTCAAATAGTTTGTTAAATAGAAAGAAGAAATTGCTTGACAGGAGATTTATAGCATGATAAGTTATGCACATTTGAGCATGCATGCTCAAATGTGCATAACCTGCTAAATATCTTGAATTACCATGATTTTTATTTTTCTCTTGCAATGAATTCCAAAAAGAACGGTATGAAAGAAACCAATACGCGGCTTGTCGCCAAGATTTGCTATCTTTACTATCAGAAGCAGCTCAATCAGACGGAAATCGGCAAACGGCTGCATATCTCCCGTTTTAAAGTGGCAAGAGTATTGAAGGATGCTTTGGAGAGTGGCTTGGTTCGTATAGAGATCGCCGAACCGCAGCCGTATCTTACCCAGCTTGAAGTAGCGTTAGAGGAGCGCTTCAAACTTAAAAATGTTATTCTGGTAGAAAATACCGAGAATCAGGTTAGTGATACAGAGTTGAAAAAAAAAGCAGGACGGGCTACAGCAGATTATCTGCTCGAGACGCTGCTCGATGCAGATGTGCTCGGTATCGGCTGGGGTACTACTACCAATGAAGTGGTCAATGCCCTACCGGCACGGATTGATAGGAAAATTGAAGTTGTCCAGGTGACCGGGGGAAATATGAGGTTGCCGATTGGTATTGATTGCCACGATCTCACGCGAAGACTGGCCGGGAGGTTTCTGGTGGAACCACATCTACTTCATGCGCCTGCTCTGGTAGACAGAAAGGAAACCAAGCAGCTTTTACTCCAGGAAAGTAGCATCCAAGAGACATTTGGATGGTTCAAACGACTAACTGTCACCATTGTTGGTATTGGTTCCATTGGTCCCGAACCTGCTTCTACCCTCTTAGCAAGTGGGTATCTTGGCACTCAAGAACTGCAACTCCTCCGAGAAAAGCAAGCTGTGGGGGATATCTTTTCTTATTTCTTTGATCTCCATGGGCAGGTATGTGAAACGGAATTACAGGAAAGACTGATAACCATCCCCCTAGAGGATCTAAAACGAGTGCCCCGGTCTATTGGTGTAGCGACCGGAATTAAGAAAGCCCAAGCGATTTTAGGAGCGATTCGTGGAGGATTCATTAATACCCTTGTGACCGATAGTAGCACCGCAAAGGCGATTTTGCAGCTAGAAGACACCAACGCAACATTAAGATGAAAGGAGGGATTCAAGGCCGAAGGAATTCAGAATAAAGGATCTGTATGCTATAATCGTAAATGCTCGCTTTGAAAGGAGGGGGATCATGGGACAACACTATGAGAGAACACTACCGTTGACAGAGCCTCTACTAACAACGACCCCTGTTGATGTCTCTAGACGGACGTTTCTGAAGGCTTCAAGCGTGGCTATCGGAGCTGCCGTATTTACGACCGCTATACAGGCACGGGCAGCAGAAACGATAAAATTTGGGCTTTTGGAGGATCGGTCTGGAAACTTTGCCCTCTTTGGACTACCAAAATACCATGGAACGCAATTGGCAATCAAAGAAATCAATGAAGGATTCATGCTAGCGACTGGCCCAACAGGGCCGGGGGGAGCTGGCATTAAGAACAGTAATGAGGTAGTTTATGACGATGTGGATGACATCCTGGTATCGTCTGGTGACAATGGGGTGTTAGGGCGAAAAATCGAGCTCCTTGCTCCTGATCCTCAGTCAGACAACCGCCGTTTTCAACAGCTTGCCCGATTTTTGATTCTGGAAAAAAAGGTTGATGTCTTGATGGCAGGATTTGCCAGTGCCGAACGTGAAGCGATTCGGCCCATTATAGATCAAACCAAGCAGCTTTACTTCTATAACAATCAATATGAAGGAGGGGTTGCTGATAAGTACACTTTCTGTACAGGAGCAGTGGCGGAACAGCAGATCATCCCGGCCATGCAATATATGATCGCCCGTTTTGGCCCGCGTATTTATACTCCTGCTGCCGATTATAATTTTGGACAGCTCAGTGCGATGTGGACTCGAGCAATGGCTCCAATTCTTAATGCAGAGGTCGTCGGTGAAGAATTTATTCCCCTCAGTGTCTCGCAATTTAGCTCAACTATTGCGCGTATTCAAAAGGCTAACCCGGATTGGTTGATGATGTATATCACGGGGCAAAACCACTCTAACTATTATCCGCAGGCGAATGCTGCTGGTGTCCGGTATCCGATGGGTTCCAGTATCAATATGGCTCAGGGATACGAACATAAACGTTTTGAACCACCAGCACTCGCTGGAATGCATGTTGCAGTCAACTACATGGAGGAGATTCCCACGGAACGTAACAAAAAGTTTGTCGAACGGTGGCGAGCGATGTTTCCGGATGAGCCGTATATTTCCCAGCAAGCCCAGAATGCGTATATTGCGGTTCATCTTTATGCGAACGCAGTGCGATTGGCTGGGACGACCGAGCAAGCTGCGGTAATTGAAGCCCTCGAATCCGGTATAGGGGTGGAAGCCCCTGAGGGCTGGGTTTTCATGGATCCTGCTACTCATCATCTGAGTCACTATATACGCATGGCCCGCGCAGACGAGAATCACCACATTACGTTTGTGCAGGAATGGCCCAGTATTGAGCCTTGGTGGACTCGCCGCCTAGGGGTGAACCTGGTGCGTACTCCGGAGTTTAAACAGTATACACCAGCAGATGATCCGTACTTTCAGAAGTCATTGAAAGCCAAATAACCCTGTCTTGATCGATACCCCGCCGCCCAACCCGAGCGGCGGGATACGAGGAACGCTATGACACTCGCTTTACTTGTGAATCTGGCCTATCAATTTACAGTAAATTTAGCCTTTCTTCTCCTCGCAGCTCTGGGGCTTATTATTATCCTGGGGATGATCGATATCATCAATCTTGCTCATGGGGAATTGATTATGCTAGGAGCGTACATTACGGTTCTAGCTTATCGTGCTGGAATTCCACTCCCACTTTGTATGCTTCTCAGTTTCGTGGGGGTAGGGGTGTTTGGGATTCTACTGGAGCGCCTGATAATCCGTCGGTTTTACACGAACAAATTAAATGCACTCGTGGCCACATTTGGAGTAAGTTTGATTCTGAGCCAGGGTGTGCTCATTCTCTTTGGTCCCTATCTACAGGCAGTACCCCTGCCCATGGGGGGATTTTCCTATGGCGGATACTCCTACTCCTCGTACCTCCTCTTCCTGTTTGGAGTAGCCATTGGGCTCGTTGGGAGTTTTTGGTTGCTCTTGTATCACACTCGATTGGGGATGTATATGCGGGCGACCATGCAAAATCCGGATATGGCAAGAAGCCTTGGAGTTGATACAACACGTATCTACGCCTTCACCTTCGGTTTGGGAGCAGCACTTGCCGGGCTTACCGGAGCCCTCTACGCCCCTACAACGACTATTGTTCCCCTGTTTGGAACCACTTTTATTGCTCCTGCCTTCATTACAGTAGTCATTGGAGGAGGCGCCAATCCGATTATGGGGGCCCTCGGTAGTGGGATTTTCTTATCGGCCATCTCTACACCTTTGTCCAGCGCATTAGGTACGTTCATTGGGAGAATAGGATTACTTCTGGCAGCTCTTATCGTTATTCGATTTCTTCCTCATGGCATCTCCGGCTATCTTCAAACCGTGAAAAGGCTCAAGATGGCCGTCCAGAACCAGGAGAAAGAAGCATGAAAAAATACTTCACAGCCGTAAATGGGCCACAGACCATTGGCAATTCCTCTGGATTTTGGATCTTTTTTGGAGTACTTCTTCTCTGGCTTTTTACCTATCCCCTATATGGATCCATCTTTCACGCGTCGAATCTGGTCAATTTCTTCCTCTTTATTCCATTGGCACTAGGCTTGAGTCTTCTTTGGGGATACAGTGGGATATTGAGTTTTGGTCAGATGGCGTTCTTTGGTGTCGCTGGCTACACCTACGGCATTATTGGGATCAATATAGCAGATAAACCAGGAGGGACACTGCTGGCCTGTGTCGGAGGGATAGCTGCTGCCGCGCTCCTCGCGTACGCCTTCGGTTATTTTGTGTTCTACGGACGAGTCAGTGCCTGGATCATACCGGTACTTACGCTGGTACTCACTCTGATTTTAGAGACATTTTTTGGACAGACAGCAGGTTATCAATGGCGTGTGGGGAAAGCCTTGCTCGGAGGTTATAACGGGATGACAAATATTCCATCTCTGCAAATCGGGGGAGTGGAATTTGGAGGATTTTCGTTTCATCTGTACTACTTAGTTATTGGCTTATGCCTTCTCCTCTATTTAGGGCTACGGATACTGGTGAACACAAATTACGGCTTCGTCTTGGTTGCAATGCGTGAAGATAGTGAGCGGACGCGGATGCTTGGGCATGATGTACGGCAACTCCAGATACAGGTTTTTACTATCGCGGCCGTGCTCGCTGGTCTGAGTGGTATCCTCTACGTCTGGTGGGGCAATTACATCACCCCATCCTCTTTTGGGCTTCTCAATGCAACGCTGCCAGTATTATGGGTTGCTGTCGGGGGAAAGAGTAGCCTTACAGCAGTCATCTTTTCGACAGTCTTGCTGGAATATCTCTCCGAATCTCTCTCCATATATGGTGGAGAGTATGCGTTTGTAATTCTCGGATTTCTGCTCCTTTTGGGGATGATGTTTTTTCCAGAAGGGGTGTTCTTATCCATTGTAAATAACAGACGTTTTCAAAAACGAAGGCAACGCCAACCTTCACCTGAGTCTGTTCGTTATCCGAGATTACCGGAGATTTTGAGAGAAGAAGACCATAAAGGGTATCACTTTGAAGAAAGCGGGAGAAAGAGAAGCGATGGACTAACGTCACATCGCGAGACGAGAACCGAAATCCTGCTGGAGACAAAAGGTTTAACCAAAGCCTTTGGTGGTATTAGAGCTGTCGATAATCTCGACTTTGCAGTATCATGTGGGGAGTTACGATGTTTGATCGGCCCGAATGGAGCTGGAAAGACTACCCTTTTTCGTCTTTTGATGGGAATGACCCATCCCGATGCCGGAGTCATCTATTATGCAGGGGAGGATATTTCTCGACTGTACCCATATCAACGGGTCAGACGTCGCCTCAGCATGAAGTTTCAAACGACTCGCATCTACCACAATCTGACAGTGCGTCAGAATCTTCAGATCCCTTTGCGTCACACTGTCCATGAACAAGACTATCTTGAAGCGCTGGACTGGATCCTCCAGACTTTTGGATTACGCGAAAATTTAGAGAGCATAGCAAAAAACCTGACTCATGGTCAGCAGCAATGGCTTGAGATGTGTATGGCCTTAGCCACTCAGCCTGCTCTACTTTTGCTTGACGAACCGACAGCGGGAATGACGCCTGAAGAGACACAGATAACGGCCAAATTTGTCAAGACACTCAACAAGCAGGGAGTCACGATTCTCGTTGTAGAGCATGATATGGCCTTTGTCAGGGAAATTGCACAACAGATCACTGTGCTGCATCAGGGCAAGGTTTTTGCCCAGGGCAGCCTGGAAGAGATTGAGAATAATAGAGAGGTACAACGGATTTACCTTGGAGAATAGTTGTATGGAAAACACCGTCCATCTGACAGTGTCTAGCCTGTACGCAGGTTATGGCGCCGGGAGTATTCTGCAAGGGATAGACCTGGACATTCACCCAGGAGAAATTGTGGCGACTCTCGGACGGAATGGAGTAGGAAAAACCACTCTGATGAAGGCGATTATTGGATTGCTCAAAGTGGAAGCGGGTACGATTACCTTCCGGGGAGAGAATATAACACATTTGAGTGCCGATAAGCGTGCCCGCAGAGGGATAGGTTATATCCCTCAAGGACGGGAGATTTTTCCCGATTTGACGGTTGAAGAAAATCTTCGAATGGGTGAGTTGATCAATGAGAATAAAGAAACTGCCCGGTATGACCTGGTATATGATATGTTCCCTCTGCTGAAACAGCGACGATATCAAAAAGGGGGAACACTCAGTGGCGGACAGCAGCAAATGCTCGCTATTGGACGGGCACTCGTAGGCAATCCTTATCTACTCTTGTTGGATGAGCCTTCCGAAGGTATTCAACCTAACATGATCACCCAGATCGGACAATCGTTAGTACAACTGAATCGTGCGACTAGTCTGACGATCTTTATTGTGGAACAGAATGTAGGATTGATTGAAACAATAGCCCAACGGGCCTATGTGATGGATAAAGGACGAATGGTGGCTATTCTAACCCGAGAAGAACTCTCCGAGCGGCAGGTCGTACTCCAATATCTCGCTGTATAGCACTAAAGGAAGAGGGCTCATGTCAAGACAACAATGGTATCAGAAACTCCTTGCCGAGTGGTGTCCAGGGTGCTCCTCGCAGGAGGCATTGGTGCGGGTTTTTGAGAAAGTTCGAGATATTCCTTATGGCTCGACAGGAGAACGTGATCCTCAGAGGATTCTGGAGGCCGGGTTAGGGTCATGTTCTGGTAAACATCTCTTGCTCAAAGGTCTCTTTGATCAGTTAGGGTATCAGTCGCGGATTCTAACCTGCTATCATTACTTTAACGAGGCGCTTCCAGCCCGAGAATACCCCGAACCACTCCAGACTCTGATTACCCAGTATACGATCATCGACTTTCATCATGTTGTCCAACTCCAACAGAATACTAAATGGTTAATTGTCGATGTGACGTGGGATCAGCCCCTGCTGGCATATGGTTTTCCAGTAAATATGAACTGGAGAGGTGATGCAGATACACAGGTTGCAGTAAAACCCCGTAAATGGTATGCACCCGTGGAAGACCTGATTACCTTCAAAGAGCAGCTTCTCATGGGGTTGACTGCAGAGGAACGCGAAATACGGAAACGCTTCCTGGAGTTGTTAACAGCATGGTTTACCACTTTACGGACGTCATAGGCGTGAGGATAAAGGAGTTGTAATGAATACCAAACTCTATCTGGCCGGTATCGATGCCGGAACCACCGGAACGACTGTGATGATCGCTGACACGACCGGACGCGTCATCGGAAGCGCATATCGAGAATATCCTTGTGTCTATCCACGTCCGGGCTGGGTTGAACAGGATATGGAACTCATGTGGCAAAAGATCTGTGAGGCTAGTCAGGAAGTCATTGTCCAGACAAAAGTCGATCCCAAAACAATTGCCGGGCTTGGTTTTTCAAGTCAGAGAGGCAGTTTTGTCTGTGTAGATGCGCAAGGAAAACCAGTGCACTATGCAATCGTATGGAATGATGGTCGCGCTAACAAGCAAGCCCAAGAGGTCGCAGCACGCCTTGGCGAAGCCAGGTATCGCCAAATTACAGGGATGCCGATATCCGCGTTGTGGTCATTTGCCAAGATTCGCTGGTTTATCGAGCACTATCCTCATTTATGGGACAAAACAGCAAAGATTGTCAATGGTCAGGAATTTTTTCTCCAAAAGCTTGGGGCAGAAACGTTTGCATCTGATCCGTCGTCTTTAACGCTGAATGGTATGCTTGATATCGAAAAGCTTGATTGGAGTCGGGAGATTTGTGACATAATCGAGGTCCCATTAGAGAAACTCCCCTCGATGATGACTCCGGCCAGTCAGGTGGGAACCATCTCCAAACAAGCCGCAGCGCAAACGGGATTTGCCGAAGGCATGCCCATTTGTCGAGGGGGTGGGGACCAGCAATGTGCTGCGGTAGGGGCGGGAGTGATCCGTGAAGGCCTAGCAGAAATTACCATCGGCACGGCTGCTATGGTGGTGGCGCATATTGATAGTCGTAGAGCAGATCCTAAAGGACAGGTCTATATTGGTGGACATGCTATTCCCCACAAATGGGATATGGAAGGGGGAGCATTTGCCAGTGGAGCCTGTCTGCGCTGGTGGCGTGATGTCTATGGACAGGTCGAACAAGACACAGCACGACGACTCGGTTTAGATGCCTATGATCTCATCACCGCCCAAGCAGCACTTGCTCTTCCTGGATCGCAAGGTCTTTTGTTCTTTCCCTTTTTTACTGGACAAGTCACCCCCTTCTACAATAGCAATGCCCGGGGGGGCTCATTGGGGCTTTCGCTGAGCCACAACCGTTCAACCATGGCCCGTGCTGTGTTAGAAGGGAGTGTGTATGAATTGCGTATGGTTGTGAGTGCCCTGGAAGAAGTGCTGGGGAGACCTTTTGATACCCTTCGATTGACTGGTGGAGGGGCAAAGTCCTCCTTGTGGACACAGATCCAGGCGGATATTTACGGGAGACCAGTAGAAACTCTGCAAGTCTCTGAATGTACCACCCTCGGCGCAGCCCTCTTAGGGGGAGTCGGTATTGGGATTTTCTCTTCGATTGAGGAAGCGGTGGAGGCAATGGTACATCCTGATCGCTCAGTAGAGCCGAACCAGAGAAATCAGCAACTATACAACGAACTTTATGAATTGTTTGTCCTCACCTACAAAACCCTGGCTAACAATAACATTTATGAAAAACTTGTTGCGATCCAGGACCGCTTTTATACCTCCGAATAAAGACAAGTGACGACTTCAGCCCACAGTTGCCTTCGACAAGAGGTAGCTCTTGGGAGACACATTACTGATTGAGCTGTACAAAAAAGTGCACTGTTGTCCTTCATGCGTTGCTCCCAACGCATTCAAGCAGAAATCCAGAAAAGAACCTATCTTCTGCCACCTGGTATTCTCTTCACTTACGATGATCTTGTCCCCTATCCGATCCTTTCTTGTTGGCTCTCCAAGTAAGTGGGAGTAAATTCTTTCTATTTTCTCCCCTCAAACCATGTTCCACGTATTGCTGTGCTCGATGGTGAAGACTTTCAACCAGTGCTGCTTTACTGACGCAAGACAGATATAGTAGCAGTTTCTTGTCCTACCGCATTGCTTTCCTCAGCATCAATTTAAATTTTTCATAACAGCATGCAAAAACTTTACATTTAGGTTCGAAAGAATCTCCAGAAAATAAAGAAATAGATTGAGGAACATCCAGAAAGCTACCCCGGACAATTTTTTCGAGAAGGCGTGAAAGTGAGTCTTACCAGAGAAAATCCCTTGAAATATCAGAGAAATTTCTCTTTTCCTTCCCATAGATTATCTATAGCTAGAGAAGAATAAAATCAAAAGAAAGGATTTGTCCTTGGATTTGGCATAAAAATAGCAATAAGAGGCATGGTATCCGACCTCTTTGGAGAGTTTTTAGGGAATAGTCCCTAAAGTGTATAGAGAGTAGAGAGGGAAAAAGGGAGGAAAAAGACCGTGTTGAGGATGATAGTGGAAGGGTTGACTATAGATACACTCACAAACATGCCCGTCGTTGTATTGAAAGATCCCCGAAGTAATCGAGCTTTACCCATTTGGATTGGCAGCTTTGAGGCTAACGCTATTGCGCAGGAACTAGAAGGGGTAACGACCCCTCGCCCTATGACCCATGAACTGATCAAGAATATCCTTGCCGAGGTGAATATCGTAGTAAATCGAGTCCTGATCAATGATCTCCGAAAAAATACTTTTTATGCCCAAATCTTTTTACTCGTAGAGGGGACTGAAGTCATAGTTGATTCACGTCCGAGTGATGCTATTGCCCTTGCTCTCCGCACGAATTCGCCTATCTTTGTAGCCAAAAAGGTTTTGGCCAAGGCGGAAATGGTGGAATTGAGTGAAACCCCGATGAGAGGGGAAGAGACTGAAGAATTCAAAGAATGGCTGGAAAACCTACGACCCGAAGATTTTGGAGAGCTCAAAGAAGGTCTGTAACCGAAAAGAACTAACCATCTGCTGACGAGTTATCTAGCGTATGTCTGCGCCATAAGATCATCCAGAGCAGGAGACCGAGTAGCAGAAGGGCGCTTCCAATCGCGAGAAGAAGTGGACGAAATACTCCCAAAATAGTTCCAAAACCACTAACAAAAAGAACACCCAAGCATATGGTCACCAGCAAAAAACCACCCCCTGTCCCACCAAGGTAAAGAATATACCCCAAAACAAATCGCCAATGGACATGGTAGCCATTATACTGGACATAAAAAGCGCTGCTCTCCCAAAACAGATAGCCCAAGAGTCCATAAATCGCTGTACCATACAGATTGATGGCATACCGATCCCACCAGGGCAGGGTTCCTGCAAACATCAGGGTCAAGAGAAAACCGTTGAGGAAAAAGAGAAAGAGCGAACGTCCCCACCCGAGGGCACTCAAGAACACTGCCACAGAGAGCAAAGCCAGTATCCGCAATGGTTTTGCTTGAGAGAGGAAAAGAGGGTAGGCGAGTAATACCATCTCCAGAATAATCAGCAGGAGAGGCATCACCCACGAAGTCTGGTTCTTCTTCGGACTCGACGCAAGGTGACCAGGACCTGCTCCAGGGAGTGTTCTCCATTCCATTCCACAATTCCTATCCCTAGTTGTCTCAGATAAGTAACTGCTTGACTATAGCGGAGTCTCCAGAGCTGGACAGCCAGAGCATTGAGCGGAGTATCTGGAAGAAGCCGGGCCAAGATGAGAGGGGGTGAGGGGATAATCAGGCTGACATCAAATTTGCGTGCCACCAGATCCGCCAGGGTACGGAGGATCCGCTGATCAAGCAGAGGAGAAAAAACAATCACCAGTGCTTCTGGGGGCAAGATGCGTTTGGGCACTAAGGTAATATCCTTTGAAACATAGCTAAAGGTTATCTGACTTTCCAGGAGTCGATCCATAATACGATAAAACTGTTTCTGCCCCATTGCCGGTTTGACCCATCGAAACATTCCCCCATAATCTATAAAGCCTACCCGGTCCTTTCGTTGCAAATAGTAATGCACCAGGGAGGCAGCTCCTTGTACGCTCAGATCGAGTGTGTTCAGGGTACTATCGCCAATACTCATCAAACTATCAATCATGATAATAACATCAGCATTGCGCTCTCGGGTATATTCGTTGACATAAAGGTGGGTCCAGCGTTGTGAGACCCGCCAATTGATTCGACGAAAATGGTCTCCAGGCGAGTAACTCCGCGTATTGCTATATTCAAGCCCTTCTCCACTACTCCGGGAGGTGTAGTTTCCGGCATACACCTGGGTATATCGCGGAAAAATACCGCGGCGAACAAAGGAGATTTTGGGATAGATAAGTAAAGGGTGACTTGCCGGACGCAGGGTTTCGTAGAAAAATAGATGAGGAAAATGTCCTGTTTGTATGTGAAGATTCCCCAAAGCCAGCCGTTCTCGATGCTTGCAGCGTAACGTATAGGTGAGGGTGGTTGTCTCACCGGCTCGGAGACTCAAAACCACCTGATGATCTCCAGTTACCGGTTCTAGCGCACGTGGTAAGATCTCGTCGAACGCCAGCACGGGCAAAGAGGTATGAGCGGTCAACTCGACATGAGCCGTAACTTCTTCTCCTTCTTGCGCTTTGGTTGCAGAGAGGGTATAGGTGAGAGAGTACCCGGGACGATAATGCAGCAAGAGGGCCAGCCAAATGGAGCCGATACACGGAATAGAGAGGAGTAACAGTTCTATCCGCCGTAAGAGAATACTGCTAAAGAAACAGAATCCGATGAAGAAGAGATAGTAATAGAGCCGTGGAGAGAATATCTGCCGCATTATTCACATTTCGCTACTTCTTCACTACTTCTGGCAGTTTCTCCAGAATTTCCTGGATTACAGAAGCTGGGTCAACCCCTTCGGCTGCTCCCTCAAAATTGAGAATAATCCGATGACGGAGACTCGGAATCGCTACACTTCGGATGTCATCAAAACTCACATTAAACCGTCCATCAAAGAGCGCCTTCACCTTTGCCGCCAGGATGAGACTTTGGGCGCCGCGAGGGCTGGAGCCGTAACGAACGTACTTGCGAGCCCGGTCAAAGCTCACCGGTGAATCGGGATGAGTAGCCATGACCATACGGATAACATAATCCTTCACATGTGAAGCGACAGGAACTTCCCGGACAAAGGTCCTTAGACTGATTATCCGCTCTGCATCCATGACGCTGGTGAGCTCTATCTCTTCGCCATATGTCGTTCGGTCAATAACCTCGATCATCTGTTCTGGAGTAGGAAACTCGACATTGAGTTTTAAAAAGAATCGGTCGAGTTGCGCTTCTGGTAAGGGGTAGGTTCCTTCCATTTCAATAGGGTTTTGCGTAGCCAGTACAATAAAAGGGGCATCCAGCTTGTGGGTAGTTCCTCCTACCGTTACACTCTGCTCTTGCATAGCTTCCAGCAAGGCAGATTGAGTCTTTGGGGTGGCACGGTTGATTTCGTCAGCGAGAATAATCTGCGCAAAGATGGGGCCTTTTTGAAAGGAGAAGTATCGCCGATTCAACTCGTCTTGCATCACAATATTGGTCCCAATAATATCCGCAGGCATTAAATCAGGAGTAAACTGAATCCGGGAAAATTTGAGAGCCAGCACTTTAGCCAGACTCTTCACCAACAGCGTTTTCCCCAAGCCAGGAACTCCTTCTAAAAGGACATGCCCACCGCAGAGAAGACTGATTAACACCCCCTCGATCACCTGTCGATGGCCAACAATGGCCCGTCCGATCTCGGTGATGAGGCGTTGATAGACCTCCTGGAGTTCGGCTGCTTGTCGGGCTATGTTATCAGTAGTTGTCTGGGCTACTCTGTTCGGTTCCATCGCTTCCACCAAAGACTCCTATAGCTAAAAAATAGTTTCGAATGTAATCACGATATTGTATCGGTATTTCTTCTTGCAACATGCTCTCTTCTACGCGATGTTGATATTCCACAATGACCTCTTCCAATGGTAAAGCGCTACTGGATTTGAGGGGAAGAGCTTTGATATAAACACGGTGAATCTCTCCTTCTCCAGTCTGCCCCTCTATCTTCTGAGCAAGCTGTGCTGAAGAATTTTCTCCCAACTGTTGCTGGGCGCTCTCTTGCTCTGCACCACTCGTCAAACCGGGTTGTCGAGAAGATCGATACCCTCCTTCATAATCCAGCCCTCCAATATCTTCTTCTCCAAAACCTCCACTCCCCATCTCACCCGGAACCCCTTGGCGTCTATTCGCCATTTGATTTTCCGTGTCTCCACCTTCCAAACCATCCATATCAGAGACACTGGGAACGGATTGGGGAAGATTATGGAGCGCTTGTGCAGAGTCCCGGAGGGCTTGTTCTGCTCTGCGAAGATTTTCGTGATCTTCGGCTAATTTTTGTTGCATCAAAAGGGTCTGTAAAATTTGTTGCGCTCCTTTGACATCACCCGAGCGTAAATTCTTCAAGGCTTCCTGTAACTCTTTACTCAACGCGGCTCCTTCTTTCCCCATTAGATTGATCAGCTCTTCTAGAGTTCGTTCTGCGGTGCCTATATCACCGGTACCAAAAGTACCACGACTCAACATCTGGAGGATCTGCTGGAGTTCCTGGGCAAGATTCTCTCGGGAGAGAAAAACCTCTCTGATCTGCTGGATTTCCAGATCAGTCATTAAAGATTCTTTTTGCAGCTCTTCCTGAAGATTCCGTACATAATCCAGGAGACTGGAAACCCTCGCTACCGCCTGTTGCCGTGGAGGTTCTTCCAGGCGGAGACTCGCTTCCAAATTCTGCATACGCCGAGCTAGGGCTCGACTCTTTTCTAGGCGTTCTTGCCGCGCTCTTTGTTCCAGGCGTTGAGCAAACTTTTCCAATTTGGTAAATTCTGCGCGGATCTGGGATTCAGTGACCGCAGGAGTGGAAGAAGACAACACAGCCGGAACGGACAGAAGGTCCCAAAAGAGTAATACACTACAGGCCAGCAGCAAGGGAACAATTCCCCATAGTCTGCGGGAGAATTGCCAGGGAAACACCCGCTTCGGAACAACCGCGGGAGCTACACGAGTCGCCTCTGCCAGCAGGATCTGCTGAAAAGGATGCGTTTCGCTCTGAGCTATCTCATAAGCCGTAGAGAGACGTTCCCGCAGGCGAAGTTGGCGGTCAGCCTGAATCAGTAATTCTCCCGGTGTCGGTTTTCGCCACCACAGGAGAAAAGAGGCCCCTATGATTCCGATTCCTGCTATTCCCATCGTAATGAGGGAAATGGCAGGAAGAGGAAAAATAAAGCGATGCCAGAACAAGAGAGCCACCAGACAGCAGAGACAGAGAAGCAACGTATCGAGCAATATTTTTCCCCGCTCAATCCAACGGTGTCGTCGGTGGAGAGCAGTGATAACTTGTTGTAACACGGAGTCTGATTTCATAAGCTGCTTTTCCTCACTACCTGAGAGCCAACGAAGACCGAGGGCTGCTGACCCTAATTATCTTATGGTTATATTGTCTCATTTTTGCTATCCGAAAGTCAATGCTCTTCTGAAAAATCAGCCAATTTAAACGAGGAGTGGCTCTCTCTTCTCCAAATTTCTTCCATCAGAATGTGTTCCACCAACCTGCTTGCCCATTTCAGGAGCTTTGGCGGTCCGAAGAGGTGAAGGACGTGGAGTCTTGGACAGACCTTTTCCAGCGGTTCAACTGGTAGAAGATGAAGAGAAGAACAAACAAGGCGAGCAAGAGATGGAAAAGGAGACTGACCTGCGGTTGAGAAATCTCCCAGGTGCCCAGTATAAAGACTGGATTTGTTTCGGTATTGGAAATAATATTGGTCAACGCCAGAATTGGATTGAGAGTAGGAGCAAGAAAGCCGGTAAAAAAGACAAAGAAAATATAGAGGATGCGAACCACTATATAAGGGAGAAATTCACTGCGCTCCCATTGGATCAGGCATAACCATCCCATGATCCGGTAGCTTATATTGTACAGGAATAACATTCCTAAGGCACTGCCTACAACTGCAAAAGAAATTCCGGATACATTCTTGGCTGCCAGGACAATCGGTAAGGAGATTATTAAGAAAAACAACCCATGGAAGACCATGAGGGTTAGATACCCTCCCACAATTGTCCGAATCCGAAGTGGACTCAAGGTCACCCAATCCCAAAGAGTATGATACTCTTCTTCGGAGAGTTCTTTTGCTCCCAGAGCGAAATTGAGATAGGCCAGAATGATGAGCATAGCGATAAGAATAGCCGTAAAGGTAAAAGGCGGGGAATCCACGCGCAGGAGAGCACTTTTCGGCCAGGTCAAAAACAGAAGAGCTGCAAGAAAAATCAGATAATTCAAATAGCGGGAAAGATTTTCCTGTTCCGAGAAATAGGAATGCCAGCCTTCAATAACTAAGGGATTTTGCCAGATTTTGCGCACTGCTCGGTACCCGTTACTATCATACTACAATCTGAGCTGGTCGGTAAAACGTTCCTCTTACCCTCTGCTCGCTCAGCCTGGTCGGAGAGTTCGGGTTATGTTACCCTTTCAAATCTTAAATTTGAAACCCCAGAAGCAGGTACCAGCTCTAAGGAAAACTCAGCTTTACCATGGTAAGCCCTTCATGGGGAGGCTTTTGACCCTCTACCCGGAGTTTGGGTATGGTATGGTCGATCCAGCCCACAAAAAGAAAACGGTCTTTGTGAAAAATGTCCGCTCTTCTCTCTCTTTTAAAAAAATTCTCTACCACTGCTTTCCGCATCAGATAAGTCACATCCTGCTTGTCCCCTCCCAGCCGTTTTGCCACTTCCTGCTGCCATCGGTTAAAAAGGAACCGTTCTTCGGTTACCGTTAAAGGAACGGGAATTTCCTTCGAAATGGTGGTCTCTGGTTTCCATGCATCGAACGGGACGAGGATTCCTCTGTACCACAGCCAGCTATCTGTCAAGCTCTGATCGGTATGGTTACTTAAGGTAAGTTTGATCGTCCCCTCCTTTTCCTGGATAGTAAAACGCAGAGGAAACCGGATAACCGACTTGGTCTGAAATGTACGCAACCCCCATCGTGGTACCGAAATATCTTTGGCTGTAGTATACCCCCCTCCCAGCTCGATTTCAAATTCCTTTGCCCTTTGTTTTTCTCCTGGAGTTACCCCTAAAGTCACCACCGTCTCTTCGTCCAGAAAGGTCAAATCGTAGGTGTTCTGTACAGTCGAAAAGAGGCCGATTTGACTCTCTACTGCTGCAAAATCACTCTGCGGCAGACTCTCGACAGTTGTAATTTGAAAGAGCACCGCATCGCTTTCGATATGCTCTTCCTGAAGCAATCCAGCAGCAATTACCGTAAACACCACTACAACCCCACTTCCCCATTTCCAGAGTGTACTCTTTTTCCAGCGACCCTCACCCAAACACCAGAAAAAGTACCCCAAAGCCAGGAGATAAAGAGAGAGAAAAAGCACCAGAATATAATGAGAAGGGAAGTCTAACACAGGGATTTGGTTAATGATACTGATGAGATCGGTTTCCCACTGATTGTGTAACACCTGATAGAGCAGTTCTGTGTCCGATGGCGCATCACTTTGGAGCAAATCTTTCCAAAACAGCAGCCGCTGTTTCCACGTATTAAATGGATACTGGGCAAAGTCAAAGGTAAGAAACACGATTTTGCCTCGTCCCCTTTTCTGTTCAACAACCAGAGGAATCTCCCCTTCCTGGATAACTCTGGTCCCCGGTTGGGGGATCACCCGGGTAACTACAAAAGGCTGGGGGGTAGCAATAGGCGATCCATATTTCTTTTCTAGGCTCTGGAGACTCTGAAGTTCGATCAGACCTTGTATCTCAACCGGCAAGAGAGAGGCGATAGAACGATCTTGGTACAGAGAATATTGCGCCCCACTGGAGAAGATAAGCACCCCACCAAGGGCCACCCATTTTTCTATGGACTGCCGCTGGGCCATGGTGAGTCGACGAAGGGAGATCTGATGGATCACGATAGCATCCACACTCTCGTATCCCTGTACCTGTTCTGGCAAATCTTCGAGACGGGGATAGACTACCTGGGTCCGACGCTCGGGAGCTACCGGAAAAAAATCGAGTGGAAATCCGGAACTTAATCCAAGAATCAATGTTTCGATTGGCGTATGTCGAGGGATTTGGACCTCTTTTTCCGCAAGCACTTCCTCCCCTTTTTCTAACCGCAACACCAGGGGAGTATAAGAATTGAGAAATACCACTGTTTTGAAACGCTTTTTGGAGCTATACGGCAGGTCAATATGACGAGCATAAGTTGTTACATAGGTTTCTCCCATATATTCCCGGCCACCATGCACCTCCCATTTGAAAGTCCCCTGCACCGAGGGTCCGCGATTTTCGACAGTGATAACAAGGGGTATCCAGCGTTCGAGTTTGATCACTCCCTGAAAACCGACCACGGCCTTGATATCAATGTCTGAACGGAGCGTAGCAGCATGCGAGAAGGCAGGAACAAACCAAACAAAGAAAAGGAGAGGCCAGAATATCCCGATCATGGCTCTGCTATATCTCGATCCCATATTTGTTTGGGCATAACACTGCAACTCAATCAAAGGCCCGGATTCCTAAGACCTGGGAAGCGATGATCAGTTTCTGGATCTGAGAGGTCCCCTCATAGAGCGTCCCAACCCGAGCATCTCGAAGATAACGTTCTACCGGAAACTCATTAGAATACCCATAGCCTCCATGCACCTGAATAGCGTCGTTGGCAATACGCACGGCTGCTTCAGTAGCAAAGTATTTGGCAATGGAAGTTTCTAAGGTATTCCGTATCCCTTTATTCTTCAAATGGCCAGCACGGAGCACCAGAAAACGCGCTGCTTCGGTATCGACGATCATTCGGGCAATCAGATCCTGTACCAACTGAAAACTCCCGATCGGTTTGCCAAACTGGTATCGTTCTTTGGCATACCGTACACTGGCATCCACACAGGCTTGACAAATCCCTACACAGCCAGCGGCTAAACTATAGCGGCCATTATCAAGCGCAGACATCGCCACCTTGAAACCATCTCCTACCGCCCCCAGGAGGTGATCATGAGGGACACGGACATCATCGAGGAACAGTTGAGCAGTATTGGAAGACCGTAACCCGAGTTTTCCATGAATATCTTTGGAAGAGAATCCCGGAGTTTTCGTCTCTACGAGAAAGGCGGCGAGGCCTTTTGGGCCTTTGCTCTTATCTGTCTGGGCAAAGATGATCGCCACATCTGCCACTCCACCGTTGGAGATCCACATCTTGCTTCCGTTAAGAATCCAGTGATCGCCATCACGTATGGCAGAAGTCTGCAAACTAGCCGCATCACTCCCCGAATTTGGTTCGGTCAAGCCAAAACAGCCTATCATCTCCCCACTGCAAAGGCGAGGAAGATAGTGTCGCTTTTGTTCTTCAGTACCCCACCGATAAATAGTGAGCTCCACCAGCGAGATCTGGACCGAGATGGTTGAGCGTACGGAGGAGCAGGCCCGTCCCACTTCCTCGGCTACCAGACCATAACTAATGTAATCCATTCCAGCCCCCCCATATTCGGGAGGAACTGGTCCCCCTAAAAGCCCTAACTTCCCCATTTTATGAATGATGTCTCTCGGGAAACGCTCTTGAATATCATTCTCCCGGGCCACCGGTGCAATCTCTTCCTCGGCAAATTTCCGGGTCATATCGCGAATAGCTAGCTGTTCTTCGGTAAAATCAAAATTCATCCTTTCCTCCACTCTGATCCAGACGCAGATAGAGTAAAAACTCTTGGTTCCCTTTCGGACCTCGAATAGGCGAAGGGATAACCCCACCGATATGGAATCCTCTCTCCTGAGCAAACAGCGTAAGCCTGTTCACCACTGCTTGTCGTTCGGCTTCCTCTCTCACTACCCCTCCCTTGCCTACTGCTCCTTTTCCCACCTCAAATTGGGGTTTAATCAGCGCTATCACCTCTCCTTTGGGGTTCAGCAGGCGCTGTATCGCTGGAAGAATAAGCGTCAAAGAGATAAAAGAGACATCGATAGTGACCAGATCGACCTTTTCCGGCAACATTTCTGGGGTGAGGTATCGGGCATTCACTTTTTCCATGACAACCACTCGTGGGTCGTGCCGTAACGACCAGGCCAGTTGACCGTAGCCAACGTCCAGGGCATAGACTCTGATTGCCCCATGCTGAAGCAGACAATCGGTAAATCCCCCGGTAGACGCTCCCACATCCAATGCTATTTTACCGACAACCGGGATAGCGAATACCCGCAGAGCTTCTTCGAGTTTTATCCCTCCACGGCTTACATAGGGAGATATTTTCCCCTGGATGGTAATGGTAGCCTCTTCTGGGATCTGATAACCTGCTTTATCGATCCGTTGCCCCTCAACGAACACCTGACCAGCCAGGATCAGCCCTCTGGCTTCCTCTCGACTCTTGCTCAGTCCCTTTTCGAGTAAAAGCACATCTAACCTTTTCTTCACAGCGATTCTTTTCGATACTCCCAATTTCTGCGGAAATTATCCTTTTTTTGTCATTCTGATGAGCCCTGCGCTGCGCTTCGGGATGAACTCCGCGAAGAATCTCCTTAAAACTCTCTCTCCACAATAAACCGGGCAATCTCACGCAAGGCTTCTCCTTGCTCCCCAAATCCTTCCAGCGCCTGCAGCGCTTTTGCAAGAGCTTGTTGGGCACAACGGGCTGATTCTTCTAAACCAAGGAGAGCTGGAAAGGTGGCTTTTTTCTTGTTCACATCACTCCCGGTTTTTTTCCCGAGCAGATGATCTTGCCCTTTGATATCCAGAATATCATCGATGACCTGAAAAGCAAAACCAATATGCTGCCCATAAGTGTTCAGGGCTTCGATTTCTTCCAGTTTTCCCCCACCCAGAATACCACCACTACGGACAGCAACACAGATCAGCGCACCTGTTTTATGAGCATGAATATACTCCATAGTTTGGAGATCAATCTGTTTCCCTTCTGATTGAATATCCACTACTTGTCCACCAATCATGCCAAAACTCCCCGCTGCTTTGGCAATCTCATGAGCGACCCACATAACCCGATGGGGAGGGAAGCTCCGGGTGAGATCTGGATGGGTCAATAGCTCAAAGGTATGAGTCAACAGAGCATCACCAGCTAAGATGGCGATGGCTTCTCCAAACATTTTATGATTGGTTAGTTTCCCTCGACGATAATCATCATTATCCATAGCCGGTAAGTCATCGTGAATCAGGGAGTAGGTATGGAGCATTTCGAGTGCACAGGCGACAGGCAAAACGGCCTCTCCATTCCCCTGGACTGCCTCTGCTGCAGCAAGGGCAAGGATAGGTCGAATCCGTTTTCCACCGGCAAAGATGCTATAGCGCATTGCTTGAAACAGAATAGGAGGAAAAGCATCTTCGGGTGGAAGATAACGAGTCAACCCTTCATCAATAAACGCCTTCTTCTCCTGGAGATAGCGAATAATATCCACGGGTATAGATCCTTTCTTGGGGATAGAGCCTTCCCCTTTTCACGAATCCTCCTCATCCTCATCACCACTCGCAGAAGGAAATGGTCGAAACTCCAGCGTTCCATCTGGATTGGTGATCAATACCTCAATTTTACTCTCTACCTCTTCCAGTTTTCGGCTACAAAAGCGGGCTAACCGTACCCCTTCCTCGAAAATCTGGAGCGAATGGTCGAGAGAGAGGGTACTATCCTCTAATTGCGTCACAATCTCTTCCAGGCGTGTAAGCGCTTCTTCAAATTTGGGTTCTTCAGATGATGTGGCCATCTTTCATGAATCCTTCTCTATAACTTCTTCAACCTCGCAGATTATTTCCCCATCAAATACACGAACCTGTAATCGATCTCCCACTTCCACTTGGGCAATTTCTTTGACCAGACACTGAGAAGGTAACTGGCGACAGATGCTATACCCACGCCCCAGCACGGCCAGTGGACTGAGAGCCTCGAGTTTGCCAATCACCCCCTGGAGCTTCTCCTGCCGAAGTCGGAGGTGATGATACATCGCCTGGCCTAAGGCTTCCTGTAATCGCTGTAACTTCTCTCGCTGTTGTCGGCAGTACGCTCGAGGACTTAACATCGAGAGCTGTTTTTGGAGAGTACCCACTTGCTCCTTCCAATGAGAAACCTGCCCGCGCATATTCCGTTCCATACGCAGGGTCAGTTCATCCAGCCGCTGAGCTAAGAGGTGAATCCGGTTGAACGGCTCGGTAAATACTCTGCGTTCCTGGCAATAACGTAAGCGACGTCGAAAGAGTTCCACTCTGGACTGCATGGCATACAAAAGGCGCTTTTGCAGGCTATCCAGGCGATGTACCACTTCTGTCTTGTTTTTGACGACGAGTTCTGCTGCTGCAGAAGGGGTAGGAGCCCGCAGGTCTGCCACCAGATCCGCAATCGTATAGTCAATTTCATGACCTACCGCCGAAATGACCGGAATAGCCGAGTGAAAAATGGCCCGCGCTACTCGTTCTTCGTTAAAAGCCCATAAATCTTCCAGGGAGCCTCCTCCACGCCCTACAATCAACACATCACACGCCTGAAGGTGGTTGAGAGTCTCTATTCCTTGGGCAATCTCTTCCGCCGCTCCTTCTCCCTGAACTTTGACCGGATAGAGCAAAACGTGCACATTGGCAAAACGGCGACGAATCACCTGCAGAATATCCCGAATCGCTGCCCCAGTAGGAGAGGTCACCACCCCAATTTTTTGAGGAAAAGCCGGGATAGGCCGCTTCCGGCTCTCGTCAAAGAGTCCTTCCTGTGCCAGACGGGTTTTCAGTTGTTCGAGAGCTAACTGGAGAGCACCGATTCCTTTTGGTTCGAGACTCTCGATAACAAGCTGATATTCGCCTCGCGGTTCATAAATGCTCAACCGTCCACGCACAACTACCTGCATTCCATCGGTCGGCTGGAAACGGAGATAGAGCCGTTGTGGCTTGAAAATCACCGCCTTTAACTGACTGTACTCATCTTTTAAAGTCAAATAGCTATGCCCCGACGCTGCAGTGCGCAGATTGGAAATCTCTCCTTCAACCCAGATCAGATTGGCAAAGGCATCATCGATGACTGCTTTGAGTTCCTGGGTGAGGGTACTCACCGTATAGATCTTGCGCTGATAAAAATCTAAAAGGAGATTTTCCATAGCTCAGTTAGTATCGATGGCTCCGTGGTTCTGTGGCTTGCTGTTGTCTTTTGAATGCGGCGACAGTGTTTTTAACCAGCATAGCCACGGTCATTGGTCCTACTCCGCCAGGCACCGGCGTAATTGCGGCGGCCTTAGCCTGTACAGAGGCGAAATCGACATCCCCGACAATTTTCCCCCCAACGTAATTGGATCCGGCATCTACAATTACTGCGCCTTCCTGGATCATCTCACCTTTAATAGCCAACGGTTTCCGAATATCCACAATGAGCAAGTCTCCCTTCTGAATTTCAGTCAGCGCCATTTCAAAGTGGTCGGGACAGAAGGTCAGGGTTGCGTTGTGCTGGAGAAGCAACATGGCGACCGGTTTTCCGATCAATTCGGTACGGCCCAGGATCACCGCTCGTTTCCCTTCTAAGGAAATATTATGGCGTATCAACAGTTCGATAATACCGGCAGGAGAACAGGAGAGAGGAGGGGCGGTATTGGTAACGAGTCGGCCAATATTCAAAGGATGAAATCCATCCACATCTTTAGCCGGGTCAATATGAGAGACAATGGCTTTCCTCTGGATATGTGCAGGAAGCGGTAACTGGACCAGGATACCATGCACAGCAGGATCTTTATTCAGATGATCCAGAATGGAGAGGAGTTGCTCCTGAGGCGTCTTCTCAGCGAGCCGGTGATGCACACACTTCACTCCTACCTCAGCACAGGCGCGCTTTTTATTCCGAAGATAGAGTTGCGTTGCCGGATCTTCATCAAGAGAAACCATATCTAGCCTGGGAACCATCTCTGTTTCCTTGCACAAGACAGCGACTTCGGCTTTTAATTCCTGGAGAATAGCTTGTGATACTGCTCTTCCGTCTAAAATGGTCGCGGTCATCGTTTCTCATCCCACAGGAGGGAAGTGGTACGCAATTGCTCAACAATACCAGGGAGGATATCCAGGACATAGGCGATATCTTCCGCTGTATTTTCCCAGCCAAGGCTAAAACGGATAGCTCCCTGGATCTCTTCAGCCGAAAGGGCCATCGCTTCTAAGACATGCGAAGGCTCCAGACTTCCTGAACTACAGGCAGAACCGGTAGAAACCGCCACTCCCTGCAGATCAAGATGAATGAGTAAAGCCTCTCCCTCTATTCCTCCAAAGCCTAGATTTACGGTGGTAGGAAGTCGTTGAGTGGGATGTCCATGCAGAGAGACATCGGGCACTGCAGCGCAAATACCATGATGGAGTTGATCTCGAAGGATGGTTAAGCGTTTGTTTTCGCTTTCTTGTTCCTGTTGGGCCAATGCACAGGCTTTCCCCAAGGCCACAATACCAGCGACATTCTCTGTACCAGCTCGTAACCCTTCTTCCTGATGTCCACCATTAATCAGAGGCCAGAGTGCAGTCCCTTTGCGGACATAGAGCGCTCCAATCCCTTTCGGTGCGTATAATTTGTGTCCGGACAAGGAGAGCAGGTCTACTCCTAAAGCCTGCACATCCACCGGAATCTTGCCGACACTCTGCACGGCATCGGTATGGAAAAGTACCCCTCGACTCTTCGCAAGGGCTGCCAGTTCGGCTATCGGTTGAATGGTCCCCACCTCATTATTTGCATGCATAATCGATACCAGCACCGTATCTGGAGTCAACGCTTCTTCCAGAGAGGCCGGATCGATCACACCATACCGATCTACCGGCAGATAGACCACCTTGAAACCATAGCTCTCCAGTAAGCGACAGGTATCGAGAACAGCCGGGTGTTCGATTTGCGAGGTGATAATCTGTTTACCCTGTTTCCACTGCGGCAGGGCAACTCCTTTCAGGGCTAAATTGTCCGATTCACTTCCCCCACTGGTAAAGAAGATTTCCTCTGGATCAGCCGCTCCAATCAGGTTAGCAACCTCCTCCCGGGCTTGTTCTACCGCTCGACGGGCACGCTTTCCCCAATGATGCAGACTGGAAGGATTTCCGAATTGGCTCTGCAGAAATGGAACCATTGCTTCGAACACTTCTGGACGTACCGGGGTGGTGGCGTTGTTATCCAGATACACTCGTCGCCTCTCAGACTTCTTTTCAGTGTCTTGCGTCTTTTCTTGTTCCTTCTGCATACTCATCTTTCGGTCAAATTCCCGCAAAATTTTTGTATCCTCATTTCTTTCGGGTTTTATAATCCTCGAGTGCAGTTTCCAGAGCATCGATGACCAGATCTGCGGCATGCTGTTTCACCCTGGATAAGCCACCCAAAGCCTGCGAAATATCTTCCTTTTCTAAGAGACTGGCCTCGGTGAGTGTCTTATCTTTTATCAGAGTGGTAAGCACCGAACTTGCGGCAATGGAGGCTTCACACCCAAAAGTCTTGAACCTGGCATCAACAATCCGCTCCCCCTCGATCTGTAAGAAGAGTTTCATCACATCCCCACAGACTGGATTGGAGACCGTAGCTTCACCATCCGGGTTTTGAATCTCTCCCGTATTCCGGGGATTCTTGAAATGATCGAGAAATGCTTTGGTATAACCGCTTTCTTCCATGTAAATAACTCTCGATTCCTGTAATCGTTCTAAAGTGTAAGAATCTGTTATAGCGCCGGCGTAAGCGGCGACATCTCCCGCATCTGCTGCACAATCGGCGGAAGTACCTCCAGTACATACTCGATATCGGCTTCGGAGTTCCCTTTACCTAAACTCCAGCGTATTGATCCTTGAATTTCATCCTCCGCCAACCCCAAAGCAGTTAAGACATGTGAAGGCTTTGGAGAGCCAGTGCTGCAGGCCGATCCAGTCGAGACCCCGATTCCCTCCAGATCGAGACGCACCAGCAGAGGTTCACCTTTAATATAGAGAAAACTGACGTGCAGGGTGGTACAGAGACGTTTGGTCGGATGACCATTGCGTTTGACATAAGGAATCTTTGTCAAAATCCCCTCTTCCAGTTTGTTTCGCAGGGCTTCGAGTCGTTGGGTTTCTTCCGCCATATCGCGTTGGGCAATAGCACAGGCTTTCCCCAAGGCGATGATTCCCAGCACATTCTCTGTCCCCGCTCGTCGAGATCGTTCCTGATGCCCTCCACTGATTAACGGATGCATCTTGAGCCCATTTCGACGACGAATATAGAGCGCTCCAATCCCTTTTGGGGCATAGAGTTTATGCCCGGAAAGCGAGAGGAGATCTATATTGAGCATATCCACATTGATCGGCACCTTGCCTACCGTTTGCACCGCATCGGTATGGAAAGGGATATCATGGGCTCGGGCAATCGCACCAATCTCAGCAATGGGTTGAATAGTGCCTATCTCATTATTGGCGTGCATAATAGAAATCAGGATCGTCTGATCAGTAATCGCCTCGAGCACCGCTTCTGGATCGACCAGTCCCTCCGTATCCACCGGCAGATAGGTGACCGAGAAGCCCAGTTTTTCCAGATAACGACAGGTCTCTAGCACTGCGGAGTGTTCGATTTGCGAGGTGATGATATGATTTCCCCGCTCCTGATTCGCAAAGGCAATTCCTTTGAGTGCCAGATTATCCGCTTCACTGCCACAGCTCGTAAAGACGATCTCCTCGGGAGCAGCACCAAGCAGAGCGGCCACCTGAGCGCGGGCTTCTTCTATCGCTATCCGCACCTCTCGGCCAAACTGGTGGATACTCGAGGGATTCCCAAATTGCTCCCGGAGGTACGGAAGCATCGCCTCCCACACCTCTGGGTCAACCGGAGTTGTGGCGTTATGATCAAGATAGACTTCTCTCACGAGCTGTATCCTTCAAACAATCTTTTCCTCGAAGATAATTGTGTACCTTATGTAGATATGCTATACGATTCTAACACACTCTCATCGGGAAGGCAACATTTCGTCTGTGCCCAGCGCTCACCCAAGAGCCCTCCCTCCTGCTCTCGACCGACAAGCGGCGTGAGCCCAGTGATTATTGCAGCTTCCAGACGACCCCGTGCACTACTCTCCTGCAGCACCTGATACACCAGTATCGGCTGGATAAGGCCTTTCAGAGTGTGCTCCCCGAGATTGTGACTGGCAAAAAAACCCTGGGTGAGCCGGTAGGTCTGCTCACTGAGCACCAGCCCAGACCAGTACAACTCTTTCCTCATCGACGGCTAATCGTTTTGCTTGAATAATCTCTGCTTTCAGATCGTCGGGATAATCTTCATCCAGATGAAAGCGCCGTTTCAGCGCATGATAGGATACCCGTTTCTCTCGCTGGAGCAGGTCAAGCACCTGCGCTAAGATCTCATCAAAGGTCATCCCTACTCTCTCCTTCTCATCTGGTAGATGCTGAAACTGCCTCGAGGTTTATTGGAAGCATGGTCATAATGCAGCGCGTGAGTGAAGGATTCAGGAAGACAGAGCCAGCCCTACCCTCGTCAAACCTCTGATGAAGACTCTTCAAGAAAGAAGAGTCTCCGAATTATGCATGCTCTTAAGGAGACGCCCTCATTATACTTCGCTTTGATACTCCTCTGCAACAAAAAGCATTTTTCTGCTCACAAACCCCTCTGTCCCTTCTCTCCTTGACACCTGCTCTTTCGTGTGTTAAGAAACCATAAGTATTGCTAACATCATAGGAAACTTTGTCTTTTGTCCAGGTTGCTGGAGGGTGAGGAGAAGATGATGGGAGAACATAGTGTGGTGGGGAAGGGAATTCCTCGTATTGATGCGATTGAGAAAGTCACTGGCAAAGCACAATTTGGTGGAGACCTGATACCTCCGGGGACACTACAAGTAAAAATCCTGCGCAGTCCTCATGCTCATGCCCGTATTGTGCATATCGATACCAGCAGGGCAACACGTCTACCGGGCGTCAAAGGGGTAGTTACCGCTCAGGATTTTGCCCATCCGGAAAGCCAGTCGGGATTGGCCCATCAGATCGTGCGGTTCGTGGGAGAAGGGGTAGCGGCAGTAGCGGCTGTGGATAAGGAGACAGCGGAGGAAGCGTTGGAGCTGATTACAGTCGATTACGAAATTCTGCCAGCCGTCTTTACCCCGGAAGAAGCCCTCCAGCCTCGTGCTCCTCTTGTTCAGGAATGGGTCGATGGGAAACCCCAGACTTCCAATCTAGTCTTTAAGGATACCCTTACTGTGGGGGATGTGGAAGCAGGATTTAGGCAGGCTGATCGGGTAATCGAACATAGCTATAAGGGTAACGCTATCCATCAGGGATATATTGAACTCCATTCCTGTCTGGCTGAAGCAACCCTGGATGGAAAAGTGACTATCTGGACCAGCACGCAAGCCCAATTCCGTATTCGTGCCGGGACAGCAGCAGCTCTTGGTGTCCCCATGACCCATGTGCGTGTGCTTCCCTTGCAAATCGGTGGAGGATTTGGAGGCAAATCACAACCGATTAACGAGCCAATCTGTGCGTTGCTGGCACGAAAAACGCAGAGACCAGTTCAGCTCATCCTTACCCGAGCCGAAGAGTTTATTGCCGGGCGGCCGCGTCCAGCCTGTTACATCACCTTAAAGACTGGAGCGAAAAAGGATGGGACACTTGTAGCAAGTCAGGCCAAAATAGTGGTAGACTTTGGGGCTACGGCGACCATTCCTCCTGGTCCGGTAATCATGGCCCTCCATATTGGCACCGGGTATACTATTCCCCATGTCAAAAATGAACTGCAGCTTGTGGCAACTAACCATCGACCTTATGGGGCGGTACGTGGCCTGATTGCACCAGAATTAAGTTTTGCCTTTGAGTCTCACCTCGATACCCTGGCTGCTGAGTTGGGCATAGATCCTCTGGAGATCCGTTTGAAAAATGCCTGGAAGGGAGGAGATCGTACTCTGGACGGCGTGGAGTTGCCAGAGATTGGTTTACGTGAAGCATTAGTGAAAGCTGCAGATCTGGCCGGTTGGCGCACCAGAAAGAAAGTCCCTGGTCGAGGGTATGGTCTGGCCATAGGACAAAAGGGAGGGGGAGCAGCCGCCAGTAGCGCAGGTGTCAAGATGAATGAAGATGGCACAGTAGGTATCCTCACCGGTGGAGTGGATATCTCCGGGGCGTTTACTTCCATTGCTCAGGTGGTGGCTGAAGAGCTGGGGATTTCTGTGGAAGATGTGTCAATCCGTACGACAGATACGGATGTGGCACCCTATTCGCAGGGGAGTTTTGGAAGCCTCTTTACTACCAGTATGGGGAATGCCGTGCAGAGAGCGGCCAGAGAGATACGTGAAAAGCTTATTGCTCTGGCGGCAGAACAACTGGAAGCCAACCCCAATGACCTGGAGTTGATCAACAAACAGGTACGTGTCAAAGGATCCCCGGATAAAAATATTTCCTTTGCCAAACTCTATGAGAAGGCTCTCACCCATCCCCCTGGAGCACTGGTGGCCAGTGGATCGGTGGTTCCCGTGCGTGGAGGGCCTCCTTTTGCGGTACATATGGTGGAGGTAGAAGTCGATGGAGAGACCAGTCAGGTGAAAATATTACGGTATGTAAATGCTCAGGATGTCGGCTGTGCTCTGAATCGACTTTCCGTCTACGGAAATATCGAAGGAGGAATTGCTCAGGGACTGGGTTCGGCTCTCTCGGAAGATTTGATCATGCACCAGGGGAAAACACTCAATCCCTCTTTGCTCGATTATAAGATTCCCAGCGCTCTTGATGTCCCCCCTATTGAAACAGTTCTGGTAGAGAGTCATGCTGGAGGTGGCCCATACGGAGCCATGGGAGTCGGGGAATCTCCGATTATCCCTCCACCGGCTGCCCTGGCCAATGCCATTTATGATGCGGTTGGAGTGCGTATCCGGGAGCTACCTCTTACGGCGGAAAAAATCTTTAGAGCCCTACAGAAACAACAAACGGGTAAAACGAGTAAATAGTGTGACCTCGATACTCTCCAGGGTACCATCGGGGAAGATCGACCGCAACAACGTTGTCGGATAGAAAAGGCTTCTGGTGGCCGATAGAGTGGCAAAATACGAGTTCAGGTATGCTGCTTTTCTGGTAGGAGCAGGGATCCTTTTGAGCCGGATTGCTGGACTGATCCGGGATCGGGTCTTTGCCCATTACTTTGGCAATTCTGCTGCTGCTGACGCCTTTCGAGCTGCTTTTCGGATTCCGAATTTTTTACAGAATCTTTTTGGCGAAGGAACACTCTCTGCCTCCTTTATTCCGGTCTATGCTGGATTGCTTTCCCAGCAGAAGGAGGAAGAGGCGAGTCGAGTGGCAGGGGCTATTGCTGCCCTGCTGGCTCTGATCACCTCTCTCCTGGTTCTGGCCGGTGTTCTCTTGACTCCCTATTTCATCGATCTGATCGTGCCTGGTTTTGAAGGAGAGAAACGAGCCCTTACTATTCGTCTGGTCAAAATTTTATTCCCAGGTACCGGCATTCTTGTGCTCTCTGCCTGGTGTCTTGGTATCCTCAACAGTCATCATCGGTTTTTTCTCTCCTATGCCGCCCCGGTACTCTGGAATATAGTGATGATCGGAGTGCTCGCAGGCTTTGGGAGTCGTTTAACCCAGTATCCTCTGGCAGAGGCGCTGGCCTGGGGTGCAGTAGTCGGAAGTATGCTCCAGCTTGGCCTACAACTCCCCTCGGTCCTCCATCTGGCCAAACCTTTTTCTGCTTCGCTCCATGGAACACTTCCCCATGTGCGACTGATTATCCGAAACTTTTTTCCTGCTTTTCTCAGTCGGGGAGTGGTGCAGATCAGTGCCTACATCGATGCTTTCATCGCCAGTCTCCTTCCTACTGGAGCCGTAGCAGCACTCAGTTATGCCCAGACACTGTATCTTCTCCCCTTTAGTCTTTTTGGTATGTCTATTTCCGCAGCCGAACTCCCGGTTATGGCCAGAGCACGGGGTACCGAGCAGGAGGTTGCTCTCTATCTCCAAAAGCGACTCGTCAATGGGTTGAGACAGGTGGCCTTCTTTATCGTGCCGTCGGCAATAGCTTTCCTGACGCTAGGTGATGTGATTATTGCCGCAATTTACCAGACGGGAGAGTTTTCGCCTGAGGATACTCTCTATGTCTGGAGTATCCTCGCCGCTTCGTCGATCGGTCTTCTGGCCTCAACTCTCAGTCGTCTTTACATTTCGACATATTATGCTCTCCTGGATACCCGGACACCACTGGCCTATGCAAGCATACGAGTTCTCTTAACCACCATGCTTGGGTATTCCCTGGCTATCTACCTTCCACCCCTGCTCGGTATAGAGGCTCGCTGGGGGATCATCGGACTGACTCTTTCTTCAGGGAGCGCAGGATGGCTGGAATTCGTTCTGCTACGCCACACGCTCAATCAACGGATTGGGCAAACCGGTTTGCCTTTCACATTCGCTTTGCAACTCTGCGGGGCTGCCGGAACTGGTTCGGTCGTCGGCTGGGGACTGAAGTTTTTCGTTGGAACGCTTCATCCTGTTCTGCTGGCTGGGCTTCTTCTCAGTTCTTATGGTATCGTGTATATGGTGTTAACGTATAGCTGGGGTTTTCCAGAAGCTCAGGCTGTTATCGAACGAGGTGGACGCTTCCTTGGCTGGAACAGGTCCTCTGCCCAAAATTCCCCTTGACTTGTTTCTGGTCTGAAGAGTACGTTGACAGAAGATACTTAATATCTCCTTATTACAGCTCATCATAAAAAAGTGTCCAAAATCGATCAAACTTCAGCAAGTGTGATTGCTATAGCAGAAAATGAAATTGGATACTTAATTGTGACGAGTTGTACTTGGTATTAGCATGAGAATGGTTATGCTGAGGAGCGAAGCGACGAAGAATCTTGTTTTGGGATGTTTGGGTACTCATCTTGATGAGATTCTTCGCGTTTCCCACTCGTTCAGAGGGAGGAAAATATGCTGGATTTTTCCTTCACCGAAGCCCAACAAGAGCTGATCCGTACTTTGCGCGTATTTGCCAAAGAAGAACTGGCTCCCCACTATGCAACTGGGGATAGAACCGGGGCGTTTCCCTTTGCCCAATGGAAAAAGATTGCTGAGCTGGGTCTCACCGGTCTTCTGGTTCCTGCAGAATACGATGGACAGGAAGCAGACTGTGTGACTGCGGGGATTGCTGCGGAAGAGATCGCCCGTGGAGATTTCAACTGTGCCTATGCGGTCTTGATGACCGATCTGCTCGGAGAAATTTTGTCCAAACATGCTGCCCCAGAGATCAAAAAAGCCTGGCTTGCCCCAATGGCTCGTGGAGAGAAAATTATCGGTCTTGCTCTTACCGAGCCGAGAGGAGGGTCGGATGCTGCCGCCCTTACCACACGGGCAGTCCGGGATGGGGATGCCTATGTCTTATCCGGTGAAAAGTCCGGGATCAGTATGGCTATGGCTTCGGATGCCTTTGTGGTCTTGGCCAAAACCGATCCTGCTGCCGGAGCCAAAGGGGTCAGTGCGTTTCTGGTTCCCGCCGGTATTCCGGGGTTTAGTCGTACCCCTTATCAGGATATGGGGCAACGCTGTATTCAGCGAGGTTCTCTCTTTTTGGATGAGGTGCGTATTCCGGCTGGATACCTGATAGGCGAAGAAGGGAAAGGGTTTTCCCAAGTAATGGCTGCGTTTGATTCCAGCCGGATTTTGATTGCTTTGATGTGTTTGGGCGCAGCAGAACAATCGCTTGAGGAGACGATAGAATATGTGAAAGAACGACAGGCCTTTGGACGTCCCCTGGCCAAGTTTGAGGGGGTCTCGTTCCCTATTGCCGAGCAGGCCACGAAACTCGAAGCGGCAAAATGGCTCTGCTATCGAGGGCTCTGGCTGAAGGATCAGGGATTATCTCATACCAAGGAAGGAGCCATGTGTAAGTGGTTTGTCCCCCAACTGGCTGTCGAGGTCATCCATAGCTGCCTTCTCCTGCACGGGCATTATGGTTATACGCAGGATCTCCCCTTCGAACAACGTCTGCGGGATGTGCTTGGTCTGGAAATCGGTGACGGAACTGCACAGATCCAGAAAATCGTTGTCGCTCGTGAGCTGATGGGAAGAGAGTATTTGCCCTATCGATAACTTGATTTCAGATAGAGATCAACAGAGGAAAATGCATTAGAAACCATTAACATCTACGCTCCACCCGAATATTAGCGTATGGACCTCTTCCTCAGTCCACCCCTGCAGACTGGAATGCTTTTTTGACAATGGCCTGTGCCTCTTCTTTGATCTGCTGGAGATGTGCTGGGCCTTTAAAGCTCTCTACATAGATCTTATATACATCCTCAGTACCCGAGGGTCTGGCTGCAAACCATCCATTTTCGGTCACGACCTTGAGACCGCCTATGGGTGCATTGTTTCCGGGTGCTCGGGTAAAAGTGGCCACGATTTTTTCTCCAGCCAGTTCCCTCGCGCTAATCATCTCGGGAGAGAGCTGAGCCAGGACTGCTTTTTGAGCTGTGGTAGCCGGAACATCGAGCCGTTCATATACTGGACTGCCAAATTTGCTTTCCAGGGATTTATAATGCTCTCCTGGATCATGCCCGGTGATAGCAGTAATTTCCGCCGCCAAGAGATCCAGGATAAAACCATCCTTGTCTGTCGTCCATACCGATCCCTCTTTGCGGAGAAAGGATGCTCCTGCACTCTCTTCTCCTCCGAAACCATAAGAGCCATCTAGCAACCCCTCCACAAACCATTTAAAACCTACCGGTACTTCCACTAATTTTCGACCGAGATGAACTGCCACCCGATCGATCATGGAGCTGGAGACCAGAGTTTTCCCGATAGCTGCTTCCTTCTTCCACTGTGGTCGGTTCTGGAAGAGGTACCATACGGCGACGGCGAGATAATGGTTTGGATTCAGAAGACCAGCACCGCGTGTGACGATACCGTGGCGGTCGTAATCTGGATCATTGCCAAACGCAATATCAAATTTGTCCTTCAGGTTGATCAAACCGGCCATGGCGTAAGGAGAAGAACAATCCATACGGATTTTTCCATCCCTGTCTACGGTCATAAAGGAAAAGGTTGGGTCTACAGAGGGATTGACCACTTCAATGTTCAGGCTGTAGCGGTCAGCAATTGGCTCCCAGAAAGCCAGACCAGATCCTCCCATCGGATCGACTCCGATCTTGAGGCCTGCTGCAGCAATGGCTTGCAAATCCAGAATGTTTTGCAGATCCTCCACGTATGGGGTGACATAGTCATATTCATGAGTAGTCTCTGCCTTGAGCGCTCGCTCTAAAGGGAGACGTTTGACCTCTTCTCGAAGACTACCCTGAAGTATTTGATTTGCGCGATCCTGGATTATTCTGGTAGTGCTGGTATCTGCTGGCCCACCGGTTGGTGGATTGTATTTCAACCCACCGTCATCCGGTGGGTTGTGCGAGGGGGTAATGACCACTCCATCTGCAAGCCTAGAGGTTTTTCCCTGATTATAGGTCAAAATAGCGTGGGAGATGACCGGAGTCGGGGTATAGCCGAGTCCTTTTTGGATCATCAGATCGATCCCATGGGCTGCAAAGACTTCGATAGCTGTAGCCAGAGCAGGTTCAGAGAGGGCATGGGTATCCATCCCGATATACAAAGGGCCAGTAACATTTTGCGCTTTTCGGAATTCGCTGATGGCCTGACAAATGGCCAGAATGTGTTCTTCATTGAACGTGTGGTGCAATGACGATCCTCGATGTCCTGAAGTGCCAAAAGAGACCTGATGGGCTGGATTCTGTGGATCTGGTTTCCATGTATAATAAGCAGATACGAGTCGTGGGATATTGACCAGAAGCTCACGAGGGGCTGGTTTCCCGGCGAGGGCATGTATAGTCATATTCTCTTCCTTTTCCATGTTGAGCTGGTTCAGAAATCGATTCCCCAAATGTCTTGAAGATAACCCATGAATCTGGCCACCCTGGATCTCCAGAGGTTATTACCGGATTTTTCCCCGTGACAAAATTCCGGACACCTCTGACTGGATTCTAGCCGTTTTGCAGGAGGGTGTCAAGTTCCCAGGGATAAGCTATCCTTATTCTCCAGCAAGATACTACACTGCGTTTCTGGAAGAGTAAAGAGTTTTTTGTATTGCACCTCCTTAGTCAAAGGAGATATACTGCATATTATTTACTTTACCTGCCCGAGAAATAGAGTCTGGCAGCAGGGACTCTCTGAGCGGGAGGAGAAGAGATGACATTTTAGTCTCAGCAAAACCTGCCAGTAAACCAGCCCCGGAGGATCTTCGGGAGATGATCCAAGCCCATCAAGTCACCTGTGCAGAAGAAGTCCTCGAGTCCTTTGATGGCTATAGTGCTCACTATCTGGGAGAGAGGTTACTGATCTTTTTTGGGCTATCCATCTGGTGGTTTGTACAGGAGCCTGGATAGTCAAGGTTCTTGGCAGACAGAATATCCGGCCAGAGCAAGAAAGGATTCGACTGGCTACCCGTGTTGGGATGCATGCCGGGCAGGTGGTGACCGGGGAAATACGAGGCAGGAGGAATAGGGGAGTTTTCCGAAAAATAAGGTTAGCAGCAGTAAGTTCGCGGGTCGTTTGCAGAGAGGTATGGTTGGTTTAGGGAGGAGTTGGATACGGTAGACCCGAAAAAAGCCAGAGTGTTACCAGAAACGTTCGCCTGAAAAGGAGGCAAATAATGGGAAATCAACAGGTTACTACCAGTACAGGTACCATGATCCTTGAAGATACTACCATTACGGCATTCCACGAGAGCCTGCGTGGTGAGCTGCTGCGTCCCGGTTATACCGGTTACGATGACGTTCGTAAAGTCTGGAACGGTATGATCGACCGGAAACCGGCGCTCATCGTTCGCTGTGCCGGAGTTGCCGATGTTATGAATGCTGTGCATTTTGCCCGTACCCATCATTTGCTGGTGGCCGTGCGTGGAGGAGGACACAATGTCGCAGGTAACGCGGTTTGCGACGGGGGCCTGATGATCGACCTGTCTCCAATGAAGGGAATCCGTGTGGACCCGGTCAAGCGTACGGCGCGTGCCGAGGCTGGTGTCACCTGGGGTGAATTCGATCATGAAACTCAGACGCATGGCTTAGCGACTACTGGAGGACTCATCTCTACGACAGGTATAGCCGGACTCACGCTTGGTGGTGGTCTCGGCTGGCTTATGCGCAAGTATGGTCTTGCCTGTGACAACCTCCTGTCTGTGGATATAGTCACTGCTGATGGACGGCTCCTGACCGCGAGTGCCACTGAGAACGCAGACCTGTTCTGGGGTATACGCGGAGGGGGAGGCAACTTCGGTATTGTCACCTCTTTTGAGTATAGGCTCTATCCAGTCGGACCATTGCTGGCAGGGATGGTGATTTATCCCATTGAGAAGGCCAAAGAGGTATTGAAATTCTATCGAGATTATAACCGTGAAGCTCCTGACGAACTTGCAACTCTTCCGGTGCTTATCACCTCACCGGAGGGAGTTCCCGTAGTTGTTATTGCTGTCTGTTACCTTGGTTCTATTGAAGCAGGAGAACCATTCGTGCAGCCACTCCGAACCTTTGACTCTCCTCTGGTGGATCAGGTCGGTCCTATGGCGTATACAGCGGTACAAAAGATGTTTGATGCCGGCTTTCCTGCAGGACTCCAGAACTACTGGAAATCAAGCTTCTTACGAGAACTCGGTGATGAGGCTATCGACACAATCGTTGACCACTTTGCCCAAGTGACTTCCCCCCTGTCCGGAGTAGCCATCGAATGTTTTGGTGGTGCAGTAAGCCGTGTCGGTGTGGAAGAAACCGCCTTTAACCATCGCGATGCCCTCTATAATCTGCTCGTCCTCTCGATTTGGTCTGATCCGGGAGAACATGCAAAGCATATCCAGTGGGCGCGTACACTCTGGGAAGAGATGCAGCCATTCTCTTCTGGTGGGGTGTATGTTAACTACCTGGGCCAGGAGAGTGATGAAGGGATAGAGCGGGTCAAGGCCGCTTACGGCGCAGCGAAGTACGAACGGCTCATGGCTTTAAAGCAGAGGTATGATCCGACCAATCTCTTCCGCCTCAATCAGAATATTAAACCGATGGGATGAACACATCCTTGAGCTCTTAGACACTTGCTGTAAAGCATCAGAGCATTTCGGCTCATTGAGACTGCTCTCTTGATTGGCGAAAACAGAGACCGCTCTGGCCCAGGTGGAGAATCCCTGATGGACTTTTATACCGTGCTGGATCAGGTCATTGAGTTACTTCGTAGTCGAGGACGAGTGACTTACCGGGCCTTGAAGCGACAGTTTAACCTGGACGACGAATTTCTGGAAGATCTCAAAGAGGTGATCCAACGCTTTGAGAGCTATATTGCCCAGTATCTGGGAGATGGGTTACCGGTCTATTTTGGCTATCCGCAGGCCCATGAAGATGATGCCCAGCGCGGTGCGGACCGGATTGGGGATGGTCGAGGCTATCAGGGCATTGAATACCCATCTGGAGCGGGAACGAGAGATTCAACTTGCTATACGCGTAGGGATTCATACCGGGCTGGTCGTGGTCGGGGAGATAGGTGCCGGAGGGAGACAGGAGCAGTTGGCCCTAGGGGAAACGCCGAACATCGCAGCCCGCATCCAAGGATTGGCTACACCCAATACGGTGGTCATGAGTGCAGCAACGTATCGCCTCGTGCAAGGTTATTTTGTCACTGAAGACCGGGGGGTCACGTACTCAAAGGAGTAGCCACACCGCAGCAGGTCTTTCGTATTTTAGAGGAGAGTGGGGGCCAGAGTCGCCTGGAAATTACCAGTCCTCGTGGACTCACTCCCCTGGTTGGGCGAGCATCAGAACTGACCCTCCTGCTCGATCGGTGGGAACAGGTAAAGCAAGGCCGGGGGCAGGGGATAATACTCAGTGGCGAAGCAGGGATTGGGAAGTCACGGCTGGTGAAAGCAGTCAAAGAGCATCTTGTCGCTGAACCGCATAGTCAGGCAGAGGTACGTTGTTCTCCCTATCATCAACAGAGTGCCTTGTATCCCATCACCGATCTCCTGCAACGAGCCCTGCAGTTGCAGCGAGAGGAGACACCGGAAGCAAAGCCTCACAAGCTGGAAGCGATGCTTAGTCAGTATGATTTCTCCCTCTCAGAGACCGTACCGCTCTTTGCGACACTCCTCTCAATTCCCCTCCCGGATCACTATCCACCGCTGACCATGAGTGCGCAACGCCAGCGCCAGAAAACCCTGGAAGCATTACTCGCTCTGCGGCTCGCAGTTGCCGCCCAGCAACCGGTGTTGTATATTGTGGAAGATTTGCACTGGGCGGACCCCTCCACCCTGGAATGGCTAGTGCTCTTGTTGGAACAGATCCCGACCCATCGCATCTTGATGCTGCTGACGTGTCGTCCCGAGTTTCATCCGCCCTGGGATCGGCATCTGCTCCAGATTCCCCTTAGCCGGTTTGATCATGACCACGTAGAAATAATGGTCAACAGGATGACAGGGAGGAAGACCTTACCACCGGAGGTGCTCCAGCAGATCGTGAAGAAGACGGATGGGGTCTCCTTGTTTGTGGAGGAGGTTACCAAGATGATCATGGAGTCTGGAATCTTGCAGGCACAAGAGGGTTCTGCCGCCCACACCCATACGGTGCCGACATTGACGATTCCAGCCACTCTGCAGGATTCGCTGATGGCCCGGCTCGATCGCTTAGACACCGCCAAATGGTTCTGTCAACTCGGGGCTGTGCTGGGGAGACAGTTTTCCTATGAGCTGATGCGGACAATTTCCCGTGTGGATGAAAAGATGTTGCAATGGGAACTGGGACGGCCGGTAGCAGCGGAGTTACTGTATCAACGGGGGATACCGCCGCAAGCCACCTACCTCTTCAAGCATACCCTCATCCAGGAGGCCGCGTATCAGTCCTTGCTCAGAAGCATCCGGCAGCGCTACCATCAGCAGATTGCACAGGTATTGTCCGAGCAGTTTCCCGAACTCACGGAGACGCAACCCGAACTGGTGGCACATCACTATACGGAGGCTGGATGCCATGAGCAGACGGTTAGCTACTGGCAGCGGGCCGGTCAGAAAGCCCATGAGCGTTCGGCATACGTCGAAGCGATCAGCCTCTCCGCAGGGGGTTGGAGCTTCTCTAGACGTTACCAGACACGTCTGAGAGAGCCCAGCAAGAACTGACCCTCTTGCTCATCCTGAGTGTGCCCTTGAGCGCGACCAAAGGCTTTGCATCGCCAGTAGTGGGAGAGACCTTGACCTATGCTTGGGCATTGTGCCAGCATGTGGGAGACAGCGACCAGCGCTTCTTGGTGCTGCGGGGACTCTGGAATTGGTATTAACTCAAAGCAGACTTAAAGACGGCGTATGCACGAGCAGAGCAGCTTGTGGCCTTGGCCCACCGTCACCAGGACTCGGCGCTCCTGGTAGAAGTCTACCGCGTCTTGGGAAGCACGCTCCTCTTCCGCGGAGCATTCTTCCCCGCGCAGTCCTATTTCGAGCAAGGGATCGCGCTTTACGATGCTAAGCATCATCGTATGTTAGCGCTCCACTATGGCACTGATCCCGGGGTGGTGTGCCGGCTCTATACCGCGTTGGTTCTCTGGGTGCTGGGCTATCCCACCCAAGCGCTACGCTGTATTCATGAAGTCATGGATCTGGTGCAAGCGATATCGCATCCCTATAGCTTGGTGTTTGCACTAAACTATGCGGCTAGGATCCATCACCACCGTCGGGAGCCGGAGCAGACCCAAGCGCTGGTCGAATCGGCAATGACTCTGGCCACCGAACAGGGGATGGTTTTCTGGTTAGCATTCGGGAGGATGGAACACGGCTGGACATTGGTCGAGCAAGGACGGGGAGAGGAAGGTATGGCGCAGCTCCGGGAAGGCCTCATGGCTTGGCAGGAAACCGGAGTGAATCTGGGAGTGCCTTCCTGGCTTTCCTTGTTAGCCGAGGCGTATGGATAGATGGGGCAGCCTGCAAGAGGGGGTGTCTCTCGTGACCGAAGCACTGGTGCTAGTGGAAGAACATGATGAGCGCTGGTGGGAAGCAGAGCTACATCGGCTCAAGGGAGAGTTATTGTTACAGTCGAGCATCCGGTGTCCGGTGTCTCCCCCTTGCACCCTGCACTCCGGACTTAGAAACGGAGGCCGAAACCTGCTTCCACCACGCCCTCACCGTTGCTCGTCACCAGCAAGCTAAGTCCCTAGAACTCCGCGCAGCGATGAGTCTGAGTCGGCTCTGGCAACAGCAGGGCAAGCGTGCAGAAGCCTGGGAGCTGTTGGCACCGATCTATAGCTGGTTTACGGAGGGGTTTGATACACGAGACCTCCAGGAGGCCAAGGTGTTGCTGGATGACCTGACGTGACTTTGGGGATCTCCTTTGTTTCTGATGGGTACTCCTATGGGGACCAGATCAAATTACTGCCGATGCTTCTTAGAATCGGCATCAACTATCCTTATCTTCGTTGAAGGGAGAGTTTTAGAGGTGTATACTATTCAAATAAATCCTGTTAGTGATTTGGAGGGGGAGAAAGTCCGAAGAGCATGATGCAAAGGAGGGGTAAGAAGTGGGCGTCATTATTCCAGATGATATTCTGCACACTGCACGAATGACTGAAGAAGAGTTGAAACAAGAAATTGCCGTGTTACTGTTCCAGAAGGAGAAATTGACCCTGGCCCAAGCGACGCGTCTTGCTGGGATGAACCGGTTACAATTTCAGCATCTCCTTGCTAGCAGGTGTATTCCTGTGCATTACGATATCGCGGAATTTGAAGACGACTTACAGACATTGAAGGAGTTAGGGAGGTTGTGATTGTTGTCAGTAACACGTCACCTATTATGAATCTTGCTGTGGTGGGGCAGCTCCAACTCCTTGAGCAGCTCTATCACAAGGTGCGTATTCCGGAAGCAGTTTTGCAGGAACTGGTAGCCCTGGATCTGTCGCAAATTCAGGGCAAGAGCATACAGACGATTTCGTGGATTGAAACGCATCCACTGACCAACCGCCCGTTAGCAGATCTACTCTTGCTGGAGTTACATACCGGTGAAGCTGAAGCGATTGTTCTGGCCCTGGAGATGGGAGCGAACCTGCTATTACTTGATGAACGCAGAGGTCGTCAGGTAGCTTCCAGAATGGGAATCAAGTGCTTAGGACTCTTGAGTATGCTTATTGAGGCAAAACACCAAGGGCTTATTTCTGTAGTGAAACCGATTCTCGACGACCTCATTGCTCAGGCCGGCTTTTGGGTGAGCAGCCAATTATATACTCGTATCCTACAAGCGGCAGCAGAATGAAATGCTAAACTCTCCGTCACCATCAAGTGGTAATGATCCATGGAGATGACCTTCAGGGAGCTCCAGACAGAGGAGGCACTAGCCCAAATGGAGGATTGCTGATGGAATTTTATACAGTGCTTGACCAAATTATAGCACTACTCCGCAGCCATGGGCGAGTCACCTATAGAGCACTCAAGGTACAGTTCAAACTGGACGACGACTACCTCGCAGGACTCAAGGAAGAGATCATCTACGCGAGGAAGATCGCTGTGGATGAGGACGGGAGAGTCCTCGTCTGGATCGGTGATAGTGGAGCGATACCAGAGCCAACTCCTCCCTCTTCTCAACCCATGCAGCAGCCTCTCACCCAAGAAGCCCAATCCATTCCAGTTGAGCCATTACCATCTGTATCTCGCACTTCTGACGCCGAACGTCGCCAGCTCACCGTGCTCTTCTGTGACCTGGTAGACTCGACGAAACTTGCCGGTCAGCTCGATCCCGAAGACCTCCGCGAGGTCATTCGAGCCTACCAGGCCACCTGTGCAGAGGTGATTCAACGCTTTGACGGCCATATTGCCCAGTATCTGGGGGACGGCCTGCTGGTCTATTTTGGCTATCCGCAGGCCCATGAAGATGATGCCCAGCGCGGTGCGGACCGGATTGGGGATGGTCGAGGCTATCAGAGTATTGAATACCCATCTGGAGCGGGAACGAGAGATTCGACTTGCTATACGCGTAGGGATTCATACCGGACTGGTTGTGGTCGGGGAGATAGGAGACCGGAGAAAGCAGGAGCAATTAGCCCTCGGAGAGACTCCTAATATAGCAGCGCGGATTCAAGGATTGGCTACACCCAATACGGTGGTCATCAGTAAAGCGACATATCTTTTGGTTCAGGGCTATTTCCTGATAGTCTCCCTTTTCGGTGTTGCTAAGATAGTAGAAGCGAATTTATGCGCGACTTTTCGGTATTGACTCTGGAGTTGCGGGCGGTATGAGTCTGAGCCGATTATGGCAACAGCAGGGCAGGTGACAAGAAGCTCTAGAGCTCCTGACACCGATCTATGCCTGGTTAGTTCACCGAAGGGTTTGATACCAAAGGTCTGCAGGAAGCCAAGGGGTTGCTGGAGGAGTTAAGGTGAGTATAGAGAGGAAAGAACGGTGGGCTCAGAAACAAGGGGAGATTTTAACGTTGACACGAATGGTCTTCCTGTGTCATAATTATAATTTTTTGTGGGTTTCGTAGGGACAAGAGAAAGAGTGCAGTTTAGGCGAACTTAAGGCGATACGAAGAGCTAATCCTGAAGGAGCTTCAAGCTTTGCCAGAGGAGGCGCTGCCCAAGGTGCTTCGTCTCCTCACTCTTGTGCGGGATGAATTCCTCCTGCAAGAGAAACTTGGGCTACCGAGAGGAGTTCAGGTAAAGAGAAGTCATGAGAAAACACGCCAACTTCTTGCCACGTCCAAGAGTAATTGGGCTCAAGAGCTGATCGCTGAGCGGGAAGATCGTCTGTGAGTGACCTATTCTTTTTTGATACATCAGCTCTGATCAAACTCTATCACCAAGAAAGAGGAACCGATAGAGTAGAGGAAGTCTTTAGTCAGATCTTGCAGAGAAGATCCTGACCTCCAAAGCCGCGCTTGAAGGCGAAGGCAAACAGGTCACCGTGCTGTTCGCCGGGCTTGATCCAGAGGAGGCCAGACAAATTCTCGATCCTGTCCTGCACACCATAATGGAGGCGGTGCATCGGTACGAAGGCACGGTGAATCAGGTACTCGGCGATGGGATCATGGCCCTCTTTGGGGCTCCGATCGCGCACGAGGATCATGCCGCACGGGCCTGTTATGCGGCGCTGGCCATGCAGGAGGCGATCCGATGGCACACCGAAGCGATCCGGCGGTCCCATGGCCTGGAAGTGCAGATCCGGGTGGGCCTTAATTCCGGTCAAGAGCCACTTCCAGATCGAGGAGCGGGATGAGGAACGAAAGATCCGTGAGAAGGTGACGGGGAAGCTTCAGACGTTTGGTACCGTGCTTCAATCCATGTTGCCTGCAATCCTCTCACTCTTTGATGTCTCAACTGAAGACTCCCAATGAGAGCAGTTCGATCCACCGCAACGTCGCCAACGCGTCTTAGATGCTGTCAAACGTCTCCTACTCCGTGAAAGTCAAGTTCAACCCCTTCTGGTCGTTGTCGAGAATCTCCATTGGATCGATTCGGAGACCCGGGCAGTTCTGGATAATCTGATCGAGAGTCTACCGACCTCCCACATCTTGCTGCTGGTGAACTACCGACCAGAATACCAGCATGAGTGGGGCAACAAAACCTACTACACCCAATTACGACTGGACTCACTACCTCAGGAGAGTGTGGAAGAATTCTTGCAGGCCTTGCTCGGAGATGATAAGAGTCTGGTCCCCCTCACCTCGCTGCTCATTGAACAGACCCAAGGAGACCCATTTTTCCTGGAGGAGAGTGTGCAGACGCTGGTAGAGTCTGAGATAGTGCTTGGCGAGCGAGGGGCCTATCGCTTAACACAATCGCTCCAAGCGGTCCAGGTCCCGGCGACTGTGCAAGCTGTCCTTGCCGCTCGGATTGATCGATTGCCCCCAAAGGAGAAGCATCTCCTTCAGACCGCTGCAGTGATTGGTACAGATTTCCCCTTCTCTCTCCTCTAGGCCATTGCGGAAAGGTCTGAGGAGACGCTGCGTCGGAGTCTTGTGCACCTGCAGGCTGCGGAATTTCTCTATGAGATCCGTCTTTTTCCGGAATCCGAATACACATTCAAGCATGCGCTCACGCATCAAGTGGCCTATGAAAGTCTGCTCCAGGAGCGACGACGTTTTCTGCACGCGCAGATTGTGGAGGTTATCGAACGTTTCTCTCCTGACCGGGTGATCGAGCAAGTGGAACGACTCGCCTACCATGCGCTCCAGGATGAGGTGTGGGATAAGGCCTTTATCTATTCCGTCGCGCTGGAGCCAAGGCGATAGATCATTCAGCCTATCGCGAAGCAGTGGTATGCTTAGAGCCTGTTATGAACTTTTGTAGAAATCCCAACTGGGAGCCAATCTATAGACCAGATTGACATTGGCAATGATCTTCTAAAATCGGCTCTGAAAGCAGATTTTCGTCAAAGTGCGTAACACGCTCTAGAGCAAGCACTGGTTGTTTTGCAACATCTCCCGCAGAATCCTCACACCCTGGAACAAGCCATCGATCTCCGGTTTGACTTACGCAGTGCACTTCATCCTCTGGCAAACCACGAGCAGATCTCTGCTCATCTGCAAGTCGCGGAAACTCTTGCTGAGGCTCTGGACGATCAGCAGCGGTTAGGATGGTGTGCTGTGTATCTGAGCAACTATTTTTGGTGGATGGGAAACCAAGAGCGTGCTATGCGAAACATTGTGGCCCTGGATGGAGAACGAATCCGTGAGCGCTTTGGACTTGCTGGCCTTGCTTCTGTCCTTTCTCGTACTATTTTAGTCTGGACACTTGCCGAACGTGGAAAGTTCATCGAGGGAAGGATCCAGGGAGAAGAGGAAGTTCGAATTGCCGAAACAGCCCATCACCCATTTAGTCTTCTTATGGCCTACTTTGGAGTTGGGATTCTTTCCCTTCGGCAAGGTGCATTGCCTAAAGCCCTCCCTCTCCTGGAGCGTGCTCTGGAAATTTGTCGAGGCCAAGACATCCCTATCTTTTTCGCCTGGATCGCTTCGCTCTTAGGTTATACATTGGCCTTATCTGGCCAGGTCATGGAAGCACTGCCGTTGTTAGAGCAAGCTGTAGACCAGATGACTGGGAAAAGCATACGGTTTAGTCAATCTCTCTGGACGGGCTGGCTCAGTGAGGCTTATTTCCTTGCTGGTCGTCAAGATGATCACGTACTTACGCTGAGTGGGCTCTCCAGCTCTCCCGTGCATACAATGAACGGGGACACCAGGCTTATACGCTTCGACTTCTCGGAGAAATATATTCCCATCACCATCCTCCAGACAGCACACAAGCCGAAAATTACTATCAACAAGCCCTCACCCTCGCCACCGAACTGGACATGCGCCCCCTGCAAGCCCACTGCCATCGTGGTCTTGGCGTACTGTATAGCAAGACCAGGCAAGGAGAACGAGCACGCTCCGAACTCTCCATGACCATTGATTTGTACCGCTCCATGGAGATGAGCTTCTGGTTGCCTCAGACCGAAGAAGCGCCGGCACAGATGGTATGATTTATTATTTGCTATTGCAGATAGCAAATTAGTATGACCTGGTTTGTAGGGCGGAGCTCGAAATGCTCAGTCAGGCACTTGAATCAGACAGAGGCGGGTCAGGGTCAGGTCGTCGCCGTAATAGGCGAAGCTGGTGTTGGGCAATCGCGTCTTTTTTATGAGTATATCCATGCTCTCCATACCCATAGATGCCTTGTCCTGGAGAATACAGACTCTGTGCGGCATGCTCTGATGCTGCCTGGCCTCAACCCTATGTTTACCCCGGAGTTCAGAGGCCCAGGAATCCAGAGTGCTCGTTTTGTGACCCCTGATCAGGACATTACGCTGGACTTTCATTGCCATGTGGAGACCCACGAGAAGATGGGGATGCATGGCCAGCTTATCGTGGGTAAGGGGGAAGCTTCAAAGTCGAAGAGAAAGCTAAAACAAATCAGCTTTACGAAGGTATCGGTATAGTGATCGCTGTCCAACTGTGGAAAAGTCGGCTCGTTGTGGATCATGAAGAGATCAAGGATTTTATGGCGCCTATGGTCATGAGCTACCTCGTCAAGCCGTCCTCCCTCCTGCAACATATTAAACCGGGAGACAAGATTCGCTTCACAATCGATGCGGACCAGCGGGCTATCGTGGACATTACCCCTCTTCACGAGTAAGGGAATTTCAAATCAGCGACATGGTTCTCTATCCTCTTCGCTGCTACTTGCTACAGAACGGGTGGAACGTCTGGCCTGTATGCCTGCTCATTGTGTCTGGGTGTATAACCAGGTGAACCCAGCCAAAGAGAGCTTTTTGGTTTGAAGAGAACTCAAGATAGAAACAGGTCGGCAACCTGGATGACCCCCTCCGGGAACGCGCTTATCATTACCCACATTTTTTCATCTTCCAGCCTTCGCCCCCCAGAGGGGAAGGTTCAGGGGCGGACATCTTCCTTTCCCCTCAAGGGGGAAGGTTGGGATGGGGGGACAGGAAGGAACTTTTACACCCCCACCTCAATCCTCCCCCCTCAAGGGGGAGGAAATTGATGGGTTCTCTTCATGCGACAGGGAAGAGTGTAAATTCCATCGAGTCTCTCTGTCCGCCCCTGAACCCTCAAGGGGAGAGGGGTGATACAACTAGCGGAGGATTTATGGTGCATTGTACTTCGTAGGTATCAGAGGAGCGAAAGGAGAAGTATGATGAGATATTCCATACGTAGTGGGATATTGACGGTTGGGTGGGTGATGCTCCTGGTGTTGACTATTACGCCCGCTATCGTCAAGGGCGATAGCGGTCATGCCCATGATGCGGCTCTCTCTCCTATGACCGGGACGATAAACTGGGCTATCCTGGCTATCGGCGCTCGTCATCATCGTTATCGGGTGGGTGTTCGCCAGACATCCAGCACCAGCCAGTATCCAGCCTGTGGAGGTAAGACCGCGGGGGAACTGTGCGGTTACGCTGACAAACTGGGGCTTTTCAACCGTAATTCGCGGTTGCTTCTGCTCAGCAATCTCTTTGGTAATCGCCCACCGCTGGGTGGGTTGGGTTTTGGCATCTGGCATGTGGCTTTCAATCTGTATCTAATTGGCCTTGGGTTTGGGGCGGACTTTATCGGCACCGTACTCGCCTTGCGGATGCTCTTTCATGGGATTCTCGTGTTCCCAGCCGGACTTATCTGCGATGCCATTGGACGACGGCGCAGCTTCCTGTACCCATAACCCCACCCTGCTCCTGGTGGTCGGTGCATTGTCAGGGATACCGTTGTCACTCGAGCATGTGGCCTGGGAGCCATTTATGATGGAGAACAGCGGCGAAGCGGAACGCCCCTATCTGTTCAGTATGAACGCAACCATCGGTACCGTAGCGATTATGGGTGGTAGCGCGCTGGCTGCTATACTCCCGGCGATTTTTGGAACCTGTGTGGGATTGGGAGCCAGTGAGGTGATTCCACTGCGGCTGACCGTGCTCACCGTTGCCCTCTTACAGGCCATCTCGCTTGTCCCGTTGTATCTCATCCACGTGCAAGAGGGAGAGGACATGCCCGGCGGTATTTCGCTCGCCAATATTCAGAGTCGTGGCGTGATCAGCCGGTTGGTCGTGCTTGCTGCCCTGTCCGGATTTGAGATGGGTTTTGTGATGCAGTACTATAACGTGTTCTTCGCGGGTAAGTTTGACATTTGGGCAGAGCAGATCGGGATGATTCTCGCCCTGGGCTCACTCGCGGCAATTCTCGGTACACTGGTTGCCCCCGTACTGGCCGAACGATTGGGCAAAGTGCGCATGATAGCTTTTACAAGCCTCCTTAAAAAAAGTAGTGAAAAGGTGAAAAGGGCATCTTGATTTAGTCCATAATACCCAAATCAGAATCAGGATAACCAGTGCCCAGGGTTAATTATTTCTCGTGGATTGTATGGCCTGCAAGAGGATAACCATCAGCAAGGAAATAGGGAAGGGTTGAATCCGGTCAAGCTGGTGGAGATGAGCATGACGGAAAAAGGGAGAGCTCGCACCATATGGGAAATGGTCACCGTATAAATACTGCTTGGAAGGTCAATAAAGTGGAAATAGAGGAGCAAGGCGATACCGAAGACGATTCCAGGTACGATAATCGGCAGAAAAATCAGCGACTGCAGCGCTTTTTTTCCGGGAAAATCAAAACGTACCAGGCTATAGGCAGCCAGCACGCCGAGTATTACGGTTAACAAGGCATTGAGCAGTGCAATCAGCACACTGGTTTGCAAAGCATCCCAGGCCGCCCTGTTTTGCCAGAAACTGGCGTACCACTGGAGGCTAAAACCTTGCGGTGGAAAAGAGGTGAGGCTGCCACCAGTAAAAGACATCATCACCAGAACTACAATGGGCAGAAAGAGAAAGAGATAGACCAAACCGGCCAGGAGATGGAATATTGACTTCCACAACATCTCTATCCTTTCCCGTACAGCGATTCTAGCTCTACAAACCGGTTGAACAGCAGTAACGCTCCTATCACTACAACCACTACGATCAAGGAGAGGGCAGAGCCAAACGGCCAGTTAAACGCTTCCCCAAACTGCGTGGCAATGACATTGCCGATCATGGTGCTTTCCACATTCCCCAGAAGCTGCGGGGTGACAAAGGCTCCAAAGGTAGGGATAAAGAAGAGTAATACCCCGGACAGCACCCCGGTCAGGGTCAGGGGAAGGGTAATCCGGAAAAATGTACGGATCGGTGAGGCGCCCAGATCCTGTGCCGCTTCGATATACGAGGGTTCCAGATTTCGTACCGCTGCATAAATCGGGAGTAGCATCAGAGGAAGAAATACGTGCACAAACCCGATAACCACCGCGGTAGTCGTGTAGAGTAAACCGGTTGGGTGCTCATTATGCCGAGCATCTGGAGCACGCTAGCTAAAAAACCCTGATTCTGCAGGATACCGATCCAGGAATAGGTGCGGATCAGATAACTGGTTCAGAAGGGGATGATGATGAGCAGGAGAAACGTGGCCTGCCATTTATGGGATATGTATCTGCCGAGCCAGTAAGCCACCGGATAAGAAATGAGTAAAGCTACCATCGTCGAGATACCAGCAATCTTTGCGGAGTTCCACAGGACCCGTACATACAGAGTAGAGGAGAAAAAGCGCTGATAGTTGTGCCACGAAAAAGCTGGGGCCATCAGCCGGGTTATCGGATCCATACGCCAGAAGCTGTACATCAGGATAAAGAGGAGGGGCAGAACCACAAAAGTAACCAGAAAGAGCACTGGGAGGAGAAGAATCAGCACCATCCGCCGATCGAAGCGTTCTCGAAAGCCAGTCATCGTCATTTTGCCCTGCTCTCCTCAATCCCTGACCTGTTTTCTCTCTGCCAGCCTAAGGTTAGCGGTGTATTCACCTTGTATCCTTCTAGCCAAGTTTTATCTCCAACCACAACTCATCGAGCCGTTGTTTTAAGGCTGGGCTCACATCCTTGAGTAGCACCAGTTTATCGATATTCGCGAGGTTAAAGCTCTACTTTCTCTCCTCGGAGAGTTCTGCCCGGGCCAGCTTATTCATGGAGTCGTAATGCATTAACTCCATCTTCAGCAGGGCACTTTCTGGTTTGAGCAGAAAATTAATAAAAGTATAGGCTTCTTCCACATTCTTTGCCGTAGAGGGTATAGCAAAGGAATCGATGAGCATCATCGCTCCCTCATTCGGAATATGCACAGCCACTGGTGCTCCCATCTGCTTGGCCATGCGGGTACGGCCATCAGTAAACATCTCGATCCAGGCTTCTTGCCGGGCTAGCATCTCCATCGTCGCCTGATGACCGGTCCAATACTTTAATACCAATGGTTTCTGTTCGAGCAATAGCTTTTTGGTCTCCTCCCATTTGGTAGGGTTGTTTGGGTCATCTCCCAAAATAAGACTGGCGATAGCAATGGTTTGTCATGCTCGGTCGTTCATGGTGATTTTTCCCTTATATTTTTCATCCCAGCAGACTTTCCAGCTCTCCGGAGGTTGGGAGAATTGATTCGTGTTATAGAACAGGGAATAAATCACCTGCGTGAAGGGCACCACATAATGCTTTCCCGCACTCATAAATTCTGGAATGTTCTGCACCCGCTCCTCTAGATTCTGATAGTTTGGTAGCTTGCTCAGATCGAGAGGTTGAAGCAGGCCAGCAGTGATGGCTGTTTCCACTCGATTCCCACCGGAAATAATAAAATCAAAACTCTCTCCGACTTGCAGCTTAGCCCACCATTCATCATCTTTCGAGTATCCACCCAGGTTTTTAACCTTAATCCCGGTCTCCTTTTCAAAATCAGGAATGACTTTACGGAGAAAATTTTGATACCAGGCGTACACAACCAGTTCTCCCTTTTCTCCACTGGCAATGCAGGGAAATCCTGTCATCCCTAATCCCAAACCGAGCAGCCCTATACCGGTCTTCTGCAAAAAAGTTCACCGTTGCATAATGGTCTCCTCCAGGGAATGTTCGTCCATCCGTCTCTATTGTTTGCAAAACACCATATCGTGCCTGTGGACTTCTATACCGCAAGATGATGACTAGGGTCAAGTCTCATTTTCCCGGATCTTCCAAGCTCTATTCTTTCCGTGTTTTCGGATAGAAACTTGATGCGGCTTTCAGAAGATCTCTTGTGCAGTATTGTATTATCATCGTGAATATGAGATTATGCGAATAGAAGCTTATTTGTAACAGTCGTTGGGAGCGCAGGCGTCTCGCCCGCTACAGGTCAGAGGCCTGGACTTCCAGGATATCTATATTCCCTCATCGACTTGGGCAACACCAAATAGCTTTCTTAGGTATGGTTTAGAGGCTTTCATATTCCCCTCATCCCAGCTTTCTCCTCAAGGGAGAAGGGAAAGGTGTCCGCCCCTGAACCCCTAGGGGAGAGGAAGTGTAAAGAACTTCTGTCCAGAGACTTATATATACAGGATAAATAACTCTCTAGGGATCACTGTGAGGAAAGAAAAAGGGATGGACATCGAGGCCATCTTTTCTTTTTTCACGGTGACCCTGGGTGAGAGGTTGTACTTAGTTACAGGGTAACAGTCCAGAACATGCAGTAATGAAGGGATAGAGGACTGTGCATATCGATCAGGAAGATCATAAGCGTCGAATAAGCGTTTGGGCGCAGAAGGCTAGCAGACTCAGGAGGAGAAAAGGTTGAAAGATCGGGTATTCTTCACGAGTTACCATGTGTTCGACCAGTGTGGATGTGGTGAGCAGTCGATTCCAGCTCCCATTTCCCTCGATGCGGTGATAGATTCCTTGGGTGGCCTGAGCAATCTGACGAAGAGTGTCCTCGTTCAGACGGGTGGTGACGATCTGTTCATTGATCTTTAGGTAACCGGTAAACTTTTTTTGGGCATCATATTGCGGAATCTTGGAGGGGTGTAAACTTCCTAGCCCTAGCGCCATTACTCGAATACCGCGTCGAGTCATTTTGGCGAGTACCTCGGTCAAGTTTTCCTGTGCACCACCATCGGAAAGTAAAATGAGAAGCTTTTCTCGAGAAGGATCTTCTGGAAACATTGTGACCCCAGTCTCGATCGCTCTGGTGAGGTTTGAGCCACCGATACCAACAGAGTCTATACTGAGCCAGTGGGTAACGATAAATCGGAGCGCTTCCACATCTTCGGTCAATTCTGCCTGTCGAAAACTGATTCCCGCAAAGGTGACGATTCCGACCCGATTCCCCTGCAACTCGGTCAGCAGATCACGGGCAATTTCTCCAGCTTTTTCCAGGCGGGAGAGCCGGCCATAATCTTCGGCTGCCATACTTTTGGAGACATCGATCACGAGGATGACATCCAGAGCACCGGTGCGCAGACGGGCAGTACCCGCAGGGAGACGCGGGTCTGCCAGGGCGAGGATCACACCCAAAAACGTACCCAGTAGAAGCAGAGAAGAGAGCCAAGGTTTCTGCAGCCAGGGAAATCGGGCGGGAGTTTGCTGATATAAACTGAGATCACTTAAGCTGTGCAGAAAGGCCTCTTTTTTCTGTCTCCCTATCCAAAAAAGGATTATGAAAATGGGAAATATCCCGCAGAGCCAGAAGGCTTGAAGATGGGCAAAACGCATATAGACTCCCCTTGTAGTGAACAGTAATACTACCCACTACTTGCTCATCACCGACCACTCCCTAGATATCCGCTTTAGGATTCGAACGACCAGCCCCTTCTGCATTATTACCTTTACCTTGGTCCTTTCCAACACCAGGAGCTTGCTTAAGTGAGGCTTCTCCGTGATCCCCTTCTTTGAGTAGCACCCATTGGTAGAGGCGCTCCAGATTAAACTTGGCTTCTGTATCCTGTGGCTCATTACGCAGGGCTTCTTTGAACATTTCCGCTGCTCCTTCAGCTTCTTCGAATTCAAGCACCACGACTCCGAGGTTATACAGAGCTTGGGCACGAAGCTTGCGGTTAGAGGTCATCTGGGCGACACGCCGAAGCTGGTCGGCTGCCCGGGTAAAATTTTGCGCTTTATAGGCCAGGACGCTTTGATTGAAGAGGAGCACGTCCTGCCTGGCAAACCAGAAGCGACTCGCTTGCTCATATTCCTGACTATCGAAGCGTTGTTCAGCAAGAGCTTGATTGCCTGCTTCTATGAGTTGCATATAGTGGTACTGATGAAAGGCCAAGCCAAAGCAGGACAATCCTCCCAAAAAGAGCAGCCCATAACCAAAATGTCTGGAAAGAATTGCCTTCATAGATTTACTCCTTAGACCTCTACAATTAACATCTGTTTTAAGGTGGTAGACAACAGGAGGAAGGCCAGACCGGGGAAAGCAAAGAGTGGATATAATTCTTTGGTCTCCGTTCCCTGCTGTATGACTACCTGTGATCGTTCTAATTGATCGATTTCCTTCAAGACCTGGTCGAGTTGTTTTGCTTTGGTGATATTAAAATATTTTCCTCCGGCTCGATGGGTCAGGTGCATAATACTCGCATTCTCACGGAGATCAATACCCAATACATACAGAGCAATTCCCTGCTTACGTAGCCGCTCCAGAATACGATCTGCTGCTAAGGGATCAATCTGATCCAGACCATCTGTGAGCAACAGCAAACTCTTCGTTTTGGCCTGTCCGAGATCTTGAAAATGATCCAATGATTTCAACAGGGCTTTTTCAATATTGGTTCCCCGGAGTTCCGAAGGAAGTAAATTATCTAAACGTTGCAAATAGCGTTGGAGCATGGTGCTATCGGTACTGAGCGGCCAGACCCCAAAGGGCTCATCCCCAAAAACAAGTAAGCCGAGTCGATTATGACGATGCCTCTGAACAAATTCCAGACTGGCTCGTTGAACCACATCGAGTTTTCGGATTTTTTGCTTTCCTTGGCTCGTAACAATCTTCCCCTCCATGCTGAGGGACAGATCGAGGACCAGGAGAATATCTCTTACCTCCAGGCGCTGATCGTTGTGCATGAGTATTGTTTGGGGTCGGGCTAAGGCTATTAATAACAGAAGCAAGGCAACCCAGGTGAGACCAGAGATCAGGAAGAATACTGGAGAGATCTTTTTCTGTTCCGGGAGGAGTTGTAGCCAGGAATATTGCCAGGCGCGTCGAGGTCGTATGAGATAAGGCAAGAGCAGGATTACACCAACGAGAAGCAACAGGGGATGAGCCAGGTGGATCATACTGCACGCTCCTTTTGCAGACTAGCAAAGAGGGTGATAGCCTGTCTCCACAGGTCCTGGGCGGTGAGGGTAGAGGTCGTTGAGGGGGAGTATTTCAAGGCATCACACTGTTTAAGTAAGTGGAGCACTGCTTGAGCACCGGGAGTGCCATTGAGAGAACAGGCTAGTTCGTTGGTAGTCATGCTAAAGGCCGCTACCTGTCCTTCCATCTGGAGATACTCACGGAGAGTTTGGGCTAAACGCTCTCCTGCCGAGAATGAAGAAAGGATTGCCGAGGGGAAAAATAGATCTTCTTCACGCTGGAGCCGTGCGAGGATGGTGGCAGCAGCAGGAGGTTTGGAAATCTGGAGAGCCTTGCGTTGCCGCTGTTTCCACCATATTCGTCCCCATCCCCCTCCAGAAATAGCTATACACACGATACCAGTGCAAATGGCGGTCCAGATGAGCCAGAGTCGTGAATCAGACAGAGGGCCTTTTACGGCCAGGGCTTTTGGAGACCGATAGGGGCCAATACGCGAGATATTGATGGTAACCGGCTGTGTAAACAAACTCCGATAGGTCAGAGAATCCTGCTGCCCCTGGGGTACAGCGTAAAGAATCTCCAGAGCATCAAACTGCGTAGTCAGAGGGGTTGGTCCAAAATATTGGAGGATAAAGGCCACCCGATAGAGTTTTTTCTGGGAGGAACGCGTGGAGGAAGAGAGGGTGCGATTTCGAATCTCAAAGACTCCATGTTTCTCACCGGGTTGGGGGAGATTGACCAGATCGAGGACTACATTACCGGTGGTTTCGATGATCAGGGTCAAGGGGATTTCATCACCAATAAAATAGCCATAATCTCGTAGAAGTTCAAAACGCGAGATTATAGGAAATCGCTCAGGGTTAGGAGATGGTATGACAGATGCTCCTGGATGAAATACCAGGGCAGCAAGGTAACCAAGAAAACTTGCTAACGCACTCACTATGGTCAGAATAATCACATTCTTCTTCATTGGAATCCTCTCCTGCGACGCATACGGAAAAGTTGTGCAATATCTTCTTGATACTTGCTTTGGGGGGTAATCGATACCTGAGCGACTCGCAGATCATGAAGTAGTTGCTGGAGGTGCTGAATTCGCTGGATCCCTTTCTGCATCATCCTCTGTTGGTTCTGGGAGGAACACTGATACATCCGTACTTCCCCGGTTTCAAGATCACGCATCGCCAGCCGTGCATACTCGGTAGGCAGGACCGTTTCCCGGGGATCGGTAAATACCAGGGCCACCACATCATGCCGAGTTTGAAGCCGGGCAAGAGACCGAGCAAGTTGTTGCGTATCCTCGGTCAAGAAATCAGAACAGAGAAAGATTAAGGCTGGAGTGGTAAGGCGTTGTTCCAAAGCCTCCACCGCACTCCAGAAATTGACCGGTTTGTGGGAAGTTCCTGCAGACAGAATCGCCTCAGGAATCACTCGTTGGTACGTCTTAGAGCGTTTAGGTGGATAGTAGCATTCGAGCTGGGAGGTAAACCCGAGAAATCCAACACGATCTCTGGCCGCCAGGGCTGAATAAACCAGGGAGGCACTAACTTCGGCTACCAGGATACCCTTGGACACGCGTGTACTGCCAAAGTGCATAGAGGCACTGAGATCGACCAGAAGCATCACTGTCATCTCTTTCTCTTCATAGTAGGTGTTGACCAAGAGAGGCTCTCCTCCCCGACGCGCGGTAGCTGACCAGTTAATTTTTTGCATTCCTTCGCCATTCTGGTATTCTTTGAGCTGATCGAATTCCAGTCCCAGCCCTCGCCGATAGCTCAGGTATTGACCGAGATGTATCTGGCGCGTTCGCCAGGGGATATACAAAGGAATAGAGGTAATCTGTTGGAGAATAGCCTCAATCATGGGATTTCAACCTTTTCGAGTATACGAGCGATAATATCATCATTGATCAATCCCGTTCCCTCAGCCCGGAAATCAAGCAGGAGGCGATGTCGGAGAATATCCGGAGCCATGGCTTTGACATCTTCTGGTAGCACAAAGTTTCTCCCCTGCAGAAAGGCGTGTACCCGCGAGGCCTTCCGTAAATTGATCGTTCCTCCACGTGGAGAAGCTCCAAGCTGAATCACTGATCGGAACTCCTGTAAACCAGGGAAGAGTTCGGGATGGCGGGTTGCGCGTACCAGACGAACAATATAGTGTTTAATCGGCTCACTTACATATACTGTCTGTTTAATCTGTTCGCGGAGAGTAATCAGTTGATCTGGTGAAGTCACCTGCTGGATGTCCTGTAGCGGATTCCGCTGATCGAGGGCTCCCAGATCAAGCATGCATAGCTCATCATCTTCCGATGGGTAGTCCACTATGAGTTTAAACAAGAACCGGTCAAGCTGCGCTTCTGGAAGCGGGTAGGTTCCTTCCTGTTCCATGGGGTTTTGGGTGGCTAAAACAATAAAGGGATCATTTAACGGAAAGGTCTCTGACCCAATGGTCACTTCCCGTTCCTGCATGGCCTGGAGAAAGGCAGCCTGTACTTTGGGAGGAGTGCGATTGATTTCGTCCGCCAACAGGAGATGAGCACCAATGATCGGGCCCTTTTGCACACTAAAGCGATATTCGGCAGGTTGATAGACCAGTGTTCCGGTGATATCACTGGGCATCATATCGGGAAGGAGCTGAATACGACGAAATGTCCCCCCGATCGCTTTCCCTATAGCGCTGACTACTTGTGTTTTGGCTAAGCCCGGTACCCCTTCCAGTAAAACGTGGCCATCCGCTAGCAAAGCAATGAGAATCTTTTCGATTAAGATTTGTTGACCGAGGACAACTTTGGAGACTTCCGCCTTAATCGCCGTAATGGTGGTCAGACTTTCCAGATAATCGGTCTGTTTTTCATCGTAGCTTCCCTCTCTCTGGCCATTTTCTCGGTATACGGAGAGTAAATCTACCGGAGAGACCTGTGGTTGTGGGGCTTCATTTGCCACAGCAATCTCTTCCTGGTGCTGGCTTTTTAAGATTTTATATTTCCGCCACATAGGGAACACTCCTCTCATGTGATATAATCTTTTGCATCAGGACGAAAGAAAGGAAGCCAGCAATGGAGAACACCACAGCGCACATGAACAAGGAGAAAGGAACATCTACCCTCTATACCGAAAAGCGACAAGAGAAGAGAAAATCCAGCTTTGCCTGATGGCTTTCTTCTCTTTATAAAAATATTGCAACGATCATGCCAGGGTTTATCTCGGCAAGAAAAGAAGGAAATATCAGAAGCCATAATGGCTGTGGTTTTCTTGTCATCCTGTAATAAAGGGAAATCCAATCGTTATTCTGAATCCTCTCCTATCTTCAGAATAAACTCTGTGCAGATTCTCGTTTGAATGACTGCAAGATTCTGGGATTCTTCCCTTCGAGTTCAACATAACCTGTTGAGACTGCATTCCCTACCGGTCCCTGGCTAAAATGGGCGTGAGAATTTTCTTGGAAAGAGGATTTTTGCGTTTTAAGAGAGCAGCGCTGTCTGCAGGTCTTCACCGGCCTATATCGAAAGGAAAAGATCAAAGGCTCGGTGGCTTCGGCGGTGTGGTTCTCGGGAGTACCACTGCTGGCGACATGGTTACAGGACAGAAAAGGAAAGGGATTAACTCATACTTATTGTCAAAAGCATGACATCTTCTCTATTTAATTAATCCCTTTCGGGCATTGCTGAGGAGAAGGTAAGGAGAAGGTCTTATAGGAAGAAAAGTTCTCGTCTCTGGGCAGATCAAGTTCTATGCAGAGTTCGGGAGGCACCAGAACGGGAAAACTCGGTAAAAGGTTCTTCAGAGAGGAGAGGAGAAAGAAGAACATGCTGGATATATTGGAAAGTTCTTAATCCGTCAAATATTTGGCAAGATGGTGTGAGAGATCTGGCACAACCGAAGAGAAAAAAGGGACGTTTTTTGCACAATGAGCTTGATCTGGTGAGATTTGGCCCGAGAGGTGCTGGTAGTTCTCGGTAAGGCCACTTTTCTCTTGCACCTGTCTCTTCTAATGACTATACTGCTTTCAGCTTCGGAGGTGAAGAAGCAAAAACAGAGGAGTTTTGAGTCGTACCAAGTCTAAGACACCTTAGCGGAAGAAAGACATTTGCTATGATTATGATCGAAATTCACGGTCAACAGGTCTATCTCCTGGATCAGGATCACCAGCGACACCCTCTCTTTCCACTCCCTCCGCAAGTCAATCATATTTACGTGGAGCAATGGGCTACCCGGAGTGACAGCGTAGAGGAGTTCCTGGAGGCAATGGTGTTAGAGGAAATCATAACTGTAGAGGCACTCCAGCGTCTCCTTCAGGAGCGCTCTCCCCTCTGGCGAACATGGAAGAAACTCCGTATACTCTGCCAGCAGGCAGGGGATATTGGTCCCTATCCCGGTCATATCCTGGTAGAAGAAGGAGAGTTTGTTCGTGAGAGGGAGCAGTTGATCCTCTCTCGGCGCCAGGTACGCGAGGCAGAACAGGCCTGGAACAAATTTGAAGCTGGTGATATACAGGCCCTACACTCCCTTTCGCTATGTAACGTCTTTCAAGCTATTGGAGTCCTGATAGGAAGACGATTAGGGCTGACCTTTGGATCATCGATCCATTTCGGCGATTGGCTTGCTTTAAGTATCACCGGCTGGGATGCAGGGCATGGGAATGAGGTGATGATAGAGACGTTGCATCAGGTGGCGTCTGAAATTGTCTATGGAAGCACCAAGGTGTTTGGTTGTGCGTATCTGACCCCAACTTGGTGGGAGGACTACCAAGCTGCAATCCCTGTGGTTATTGAAACATTGAGATCAAGAAACGTACGAGGGTTACTCTAAGGAAAATCTGCTGTGCACAGATTTTCCTTCCATGCAATAACCATTGCCTGGATGATTTCTCTTCCATCCGAAGTGAGCGTGATATTCCACTTATTCTCTGGCCTGGATGGGATGTTCCCGAGTGGTGGGGTGTCTGAGCAGAGCAATCCGTTCGGCTAAAAAGGCTTCTACGACTGCCAAATTTTTCGCTTCGACTTGATCCAAGGCCCATTGCAGCTCTTCCGGTGAGATTGCTTCTCGTCTGAGGAGAAATGCCATATCCTCCTGGATAGCAGCCAATCGCGGATCGAGGGTAAAGACCCCACTCCATATGGCCCAGAGAAGGGAACCGAGTAACAAGCTATACCAGATCCATCGTCGTCTTTTTGTTGTACGGACTTTTTGTGTCAAGAGCAGAACCTTTCTGATCTAGGTATCTTGCTGTTTGTGCTGGTTATCCAGCTTTTTTTCCTTCGCCTGCAGCACCTCGACTTTTTTCCCTAGCCGATACTTGAAACCCAAAGCGACCAAGAAGACCATGGGATCGGTGGTTTTTTTCGCGTAAAAAGCGGTTTGAGTAGGGTTATGATGGCCAAAAAGCAGCCCAACCTTTTGTCCATCGCGCAGAATCACTTCGACCTGCAATATCGGTTTATCGAGACCAAATGGTTCCAGATGGGAAGGGTGTTCGTCGATAATACGCTGGATTTTGACCTCACCGAGTGCTTCCAGAATCTTGGCAATTTCCTCTTGATTCCCTTCCGCCTCAATCGGTTCGATCAAACGCCATACTTCCCCCTCTTTAGTCAAATGGATCAGGCTAACAACCCCTTCCTCTCGAGAGAGAATACGCACGCTTTGTATCTCTGTTGCTGGAAAAGGAAAGAGGCGTTTAACCTCTTCGAGAGACGCTTTCCGTTCGATCTGTTCCCTCTGTTCCCGCAGCTCGTACTGATAATAGAATCCGAGCAGGAACAAAAAACAGAGCAGGTAGATAGCCGTTTTTTTTAGACTCATCCTTTCCGTCTTCTACGACTGTACACTACGATCCCAGACGCGATCACCAGGGTGGGTACAGCAACAACCGGTACAAAAAAGACCACCTGGCTCTGAGTAGGGGTGAGCAACAGGGGTGAACCGGCGCGTTCTTTTGGACGAATCGCAATCAGATCTTCTTCTTCCGCGAGCCAACTGATTGTATTGAGAAAAAAGTCCAGATTACCAGATAAATTGAGATAGTTATTACTTGCAAAAGCAGAATTACCAAAGACCACCACCCGCGCCTTGGGAGTCTTTGTCATCTCTTGTGCTGTTTCTGTGCTGGCCTCTTCTGTTTTGGTCTTGGTCTCCTCTTCGTCTTTGATCTCTATGGTAGCCACGGCTGCGATCGGTATAGGGCCTGGACGATCCTTGTCTTTATCCAGGCTTGCTTTTCCTTCCTTCAACATCTCTAGATCGACTTCAGCCCAACTTTCTGGACCAGTACGGGCCAGTACCTGAGCGGAAACCCCTTCTGGCAGATCCTCTTTGATATCCACTGAACGGGCTAGGGGAAAGAAGGAGGCGACATTAAAGTCTTTGGTGATCGGATGCTCTTCATAGGTACTCACGATAGGCATCAGATAATCACCACCAAAGAGCCGACTCAATTTGTCAATGATGACATCAGCTTGCAGCACAAAGCCATACTTGGTCAGAAAGGATTCGAGGCCGCTCTGGGTCTCTGGATCAAGCAGAAAAAGGACCTTTCCTCCCCGTTTGATGTACTCCTCCAGAGTGTGCAGCTCGGTTTCTAGAAAGCTCGATTCCGGGCCAGCCACAATCAGAATGGCTGCATCCTCCGGAACCTTTTCTGCACGCAGTAGAAGCAGTTCTTGTACGGTATAGTTTTGTTTCTCAATAGCTTCTTTGGCTGCACTATAACCATCTTTTTCCCGGTTGGTAATCTGATGCTCTCCATGACCGGTCAAAAAGTAAACCGTCTTCTTTTGGTCACGGATAATCTTTAGAAGAGCATTAGTCAGCTTTTCTTCATCAGGAAAGGTGATCTTTTCAATCTTCCCCTTTCCCTCCATAGCTACCGTCCCATAGCTAGTGATTTCATACTGTTTTGCCAATCCTGGTTTTCGATCGGGATCAACAAACTCAAAGGTAAAGCGACCGGATTCCAGAGCATACAGCTCAAGTAGCTCTTTCGCTTGGGCACGCCCTCCTTCAGTATCCCGGAAAAAGGCGAACACCTTGATGTCTGTGTCCAGATTCCGAAGGATCTTTTTGCTCTGATCGGACAGGGTATACCGTTTATTGGCAGTCAGGTCAAAGCGTAAACTGTGTGTTGTGGCTAAGGCCTGCACGATGACTAAAATCCCCAGAAAGACCAGGACAAAAACCAGTGTATTTGTCCCATATTTTGCTTTGCGCCATGACCAGAAACGGCGTTTGCTTCCAGCAGTCTGTGCCATCTGGTTATCCCCTCCATTTAATCGATTCGAGTGTGCGTAAGGTTAGAAAGATACAAAAGATCGAGAATATCAGATAATAGACAACATCGGTTGTGTCTATAATCCCTTTCGCAAAATTATCAAAATGCTCCAGGAGTGAAAGATGTCGAAGGATATTCCCCAGCAGCCCACCGGCGAACTGAGCCGACCAGCCGATGACCCAGAAGAGGAGCAAGGTGCCAAAACCCACCGCGGCAGCAATGATCTGATTTTCGGTCAGTGAGGAGACGAAAAGCCCCAGAGAAATAAAGGCTCCTCCCATGAGCAGCAGTCCCAGATAACCGGTCAAAATCGGTCCAGTTTCCGGAGCCCCATACCAGGCGAGCAGTACTAGACAGGGTATGGTAAGCGCCAGCATCACCAGAAAAACAAACAAGCAGGCCAGAAATTTTCCCAATACCACTTCACTATCTTTCACTGGATAGGTCAAGAGGAGTTCAATGGTGCCACTTTTCTTTTCCTCAGCAAAAAGACGCATAGTCAAGACCGGGGTCAGAAGCAGGAGAATCACGCTGATGTTGCTAAAAAGTGGTCGAATAATCCCATCAGTTATGTTGAGTTGTTCAGCCAGAAACGGACTCTGCAGCATTTGCAGACTCATCAAGGAATAAAAGAGGACATTACTGTAAAAAAAATAGCCACTCACGACCAGGAAAATGGTCAGGAGAGCATACGCAATTGGGGAATTAAAATAGGCTTTGCACTCACGTTTAAAAATTGCCACCACATTTCGCATAATCTATGCCTCTCCTTCCTCCTCTCCCTTTTCTTCGGTAACGAGATGGACAAAGACTTCTTCCAGGGTAATATCAACCGCACGGAGTTCCAAGAGACCCCAATTATGTTGGAATACAGTACGAGAGAGGTCCTTGCGGATATCCATTTTTCGGTCAGACTCCACGGTATACGTCCATACTCCATCCTGATGAGAAGTCTCTTGGGATTTGACGGTCAAGACCCCCGGCACCTGCCGGAGGGCCGAAGTCACCCGCTCAGGAGGCCCTTCCACCGTTAAGAGGATCTGGGCAGACTGCTGAATCTGTGTGGTCAGATTTTCCGGCGTATCCATCGCCACGAGTCTTCCCTGGTTAATAATGATCACTCGGTGACAGGTCATACTGACTTCGGGCAAGATATGGGTACTCAGAATTACCGTGCGCTGTCCGGCTAATTCTTTAATCAGTTCGCGGATTTCGATAATCTGTTTTGGATCCAGACCAGACGTAGGTTCATCCAGAATCAGGACATCTGGATCGTTCAGGAGTGCCTGCGCCAGTCCCACCCGTTGTCGATATCCTTTGGATAATTTGCCGATGAAACGTTGAGCCACATCACTAATACCACACTCGTCCATCACCTTCGCGATCTGAGGCTTTCGCTCTTTTCGGTCTATCCCCTTGATTTCGGCTACAAAGTTGAGATAGGCCAGCACAGACATATCCGTGTACAGGGGAACGTTTTCCGGCAAGTAGCCGATATGTTTTCGGGCTTCTAACGATTGTTCAAAAATATCGAACCCGGCCACCGTGGCTTTACCACGTGAGGCAGGCATAAAACCGGTCAAGATACGCATCGTGGTGGTTTTTCCTGCACCATTTGGACCGAGAAAGCCCAGAATCTCTCCGCGTTCTGCCGTAAAGGAGATATCTTCAATAGCAGTCACCGGACCAAAATATTTGCAGAGATTTTCTACCACAATCATTAGAGACTCCTCTCCCTTGCTCGATTACCCTTTGTTATTTTGTTCCGAGTTCTGAACATATTCTGCACCCCATCCTATACACCCTGTCACTTGATCTTGCTCCTTGTGGAGGAGGCCATTCTGCTGGGGGTTGTTACCCATCGTGAATGTAAGTAGAACACAGACGATGCTATTATGCCTCGCTTTCCTTCTCTTGTCAATCCCCTTACCACAAGAGAGAGGATAACTTTCTTGCAAAGCTAATACATGCTAAAGGTGAGCTTCTCCTGGTTTTCCCCTTGACAAGGGCCCCTCTACCTCGTAGGGTGAGGATGGGGAGGAGGATGACTTGATGGAACAGGAGAAAGGGAGTCTGTTTGGCCAGCCCGGTTACCGCAAATGGTGGACCATGGTAACGCTCACCCTGGGGACCTTTGGGGTAGCCTTACCCTTTTATATTCTTCCTCTTGCCCTGCCTAAAATGATCACCACGCTCAGCAGTGATTTAGAATCAATGCAGTGGGTGTTGACTGGTTTTATGATTACCCGTACTCTCCTTGTCCCCATGGTGGGATGGTTAGGAGCGATGATCGGGAATAGGAGACTCTTTTTGATGAGTCTTTCCTGCTACGCCTGTGCCTCTGCCCTCTGTAGCATAGCCTGGAACACTCCTCTGCTCATCTTTTTTCGAGTGGTGCAAGGGATGGCTGCAGGTCCGATTTCCCCTTTGTCGGTTACCATAGCCTACCAAGCCTTTCCCGGGCAACAAGGGTTAGCGGTAGGTCTCTATCTCTTTAGCTGGTCCCTCGCGGCCCTCTTCGCCTATCCTGTCGGAGGATATCTGCTTGAACACCTCAGTTGGCGTGCCCTGTTTCTGGCGAATCTTCCTTTTGCTTTGCTGGCTATCCTCCTGGGATTTTTTGTGTTAGAACGTTCGAAAAGACAGCAGACTCCTCACTTTGATTTTGGAGGGTTCTGTACCCTGGTGATCTGGCTGGTGAGTCTGCTCACAGCCCTCAGCCAGGGACAGCGCTTAGGATGGGATTCCACCGAAATCCTCCTGCTGTTACAGGTGGCTGGGGTTGGATTCATTGTGTTTCTGGTTTATGAATGGCGTCGTGAAGAACCCCTTGTGGAACTCCACCTCTTTCGGAATCCTGTCTTCGCTTCAGCCTGTGCCACCGGATTTTTGAATCTTTTTGGTTGGCAGGCCTCTACACTTCTGCTGGCTCTTTTTCTGCAGCAAGCACTGGGATATACTCCTTATCAAGCCAGTATGCTGATGCTCCCGAGCATTGTCTTTGCTGGAGTGATCTCACCTTTTGTCGGACGTATTTCAGACTGGGTTGCCCCACCAATTCTGCTTTGCATTGGTTTAGGTGCCATAAGTCTTGTCTGCTATTCTTTTGGTTCGCTTTCCGTCTGGGTCAGTGGAGGGACCCTGATGCTGATGATCAGTAGCTTGCGGTTTAGTTCTGAATTTACCTGGTCTCCGCTTATGAATGGAGCCTTAAAGACCCTCTCTGTGGAGAGAGTACGTATGGGAGCCTCGCTTTTGAGTATGGTAATGGGTATTGGAGGGGCGCTGGGAATTGCCGTATCGGCCGCTCTGCTTCAGCATCGGCAAGCTGTGCATGCCATCATACTTGCTCAGGATCAGGCTTTTCTCCCGCTTGGAGTAGAGGCGACAGAGGAAAAAATTCGGGCTTATCTTTCTCAGAGTGGCGAAACAGTGGGAAGTGTTATCCCCAAAGGTTCGGCTTTCCTTCAGCAAGAGCTCTATGCTCTGGCAGCGACAGAGGCCTATCAAGATGGATTTCTCTTTCTGGCCCTCACCTTTTTGCTAGCCTGTTTTCCAGCGCTGCTCATGCTGGTCACTGCGCGGAAATAGGGACGATTTAAGGAAAGCTGGTTTATCAAAGAATTGCAGGAAGGGAGTCTGATTAAGAGGATATGGTCATTGAATTTTTTTCCGGCTTATGTTATAAGTACACAAAATAACTATCCATGGCTATAGAAGAGTTTGAAAAACTTTTGCTTCTCGTGAGGAAGAGGAGAGAGGTCATTTTGAGTAAAAGGCTCAGGATGAGAAGAATAAAGATCTGGGAGGCCTCTCTTACCAAATGTTCTGAGGGGCTTTAATAGAAAGAAAAAGAGAAAAACGCTCTCCTTTGTGAGAAGAAAGCGAGGGCTAGTGTTGTCGAGGAGGGATGGTCAAAAGGAGTGGGAGAGAGCGTTATGAAAACCGCAGAAGAAATTGAAGGGTATCTGATTCGATTAGGACTCCCCTTTGAAGAGGTGGAGCAAGGGTTGTGGATCATCCATGACGATATTGGGCACATTGATAATATTGTTATTCGGTATGATCCCCCTATTGTAGTGTTTCGCATCAAGGTCATGGAAGTTCCACCGCGGCAGAAAGAAGAATTTTTTGAACATCTCTTGCGGTTGAATGCCACACTCGTGCAAGGAGCTTATGGGATAGAGAATAATAATGTGGTGCTGATGGATACGTTACAAGCCGAAAATCTTGATTTCAACGAATTTCAAGCTTCTGTGGAGGCTCTGTCCCTTGCTATTGCCCAGGACTATGACCAGTTAGCCACTTTTCGCTAAATATCATTCGGGTGGTGAGGAGAATACAGCATGGGAATCATTGATCGCATTGCAACAGTGCTCAAGTCGAATATCAACGATTTGATCAATCGGGCGGAAGATCCAGAGAAGATGTTGAATCAACTGATGTTTGATCTGCGTGAGCAACTGGCTCAAGCTAAAAAAGAAGTTGCCGTGGCACTTGCGGACGAAAAACGCCTCCAGAAGCAGTACGAAGCAGAGCTGGATCAGGCCGCTCAATGGGAAAAACGGGCTGTTCTCGCGGTACAAAAAGGGGAAGATGAGCTGGCCAAAGAGGCGCTGCGACGAAAAAAAGAGCACGAGACTCTGGCAAACCAGTATAAGGTACAGTGGGAGCAACAAAAAGAAAGCGCAGATAGACTCAAAGAGGCGTTATTAACACTCAACCGAAAGATTGAGGAAGCTTCCCGGAAAAAGAATCTGCTTATTGCCCGTCAGAAACGTGCCCAGGCCCAACAGCATATTCATCAAACCATGTCCAAACTGGCTGATACCAGTGCTTTTGAAACCTTTGATCGTATGGCTGCAAAAGTGGATCGGATGGAATCAGAAGCGGCAGCCGTTGCTGAACTATCTGCAGACTTGAGTGGAGAAACCATAGAAAAACGATTTGCAGAACTGGAAACGTCCTCTGTGGATGACGATTTAGCTGCCCTTAAAGCTAAACTGGGGAAGACCGGCTAACATGAGCTGATTCAATGAGATGTACAGATGCTTCTGCCGATTGCAGACTGCAGAGGAATGGATGCGTCCCTGAGCTCGATGCAGGTTTCCTTTCCATTGTGCTCCAGGACTTTGGAGGTTTAGCTCTTTAATGTGAAAATGATGGTTCGCCTTGATACTGCTGGTTGAAAAGAGAAGAGTAGGAGAAACATTAGCCATAAGGTAGCCTCTGAGGCATTTTAGAGAGTGAACTTGTAGCCAGGAGGTTTTTTCCAGGTCAGGCCGAGTCCTTCGTTTCGCTCAGGATGACAAAAGAAAAAGACTCGCTATAAGTTCTAGAAAACACAAGGAGGGGACGATGAAATGTAACAAAATTATAAGGGCCTTCATTCTGGTGAGTATAGGGGCTATGGTGTTCTTGCCGCTGATCCTTTCCGCTCAGGAGCAGAGGAAGTTTACCGATTTTCGGGGACGAGCGTATAGTGCGGAAGAGCTGGGGGCTGCCTTGTTCCCACCAGAAGAAGAGGTGCGGACACGAGGAATAGCACCGGTAACCCAGCAACAAACCCCACCGCCAGCCCCTGCACCGACCAAGGTCTCGGTCGCGTTGAATGTCTTTTTTGAATTCAACTCTGATAAGGTGCTTCCGGAATTTTATGCTGACCTTGATAAATTAGGGGAGGTGTTGACGTCACCGAAATATAGAGAGTATCGGCTACAGATCGAAGGGCATACGGATAGTATAGGGTCAGCCAGCTATAACCAGAAGCTCTCTGAGCGACGGGCGGAGAGTGTCAAGCGATATCTGGTAGAACGTTTTTCCATTGATCCTGCTCGCTTAGTTGTCAAAGGGTATGGCAAAGAGCAACCGATAGCCAGTAATGAAACCCCGGAAGGCCGGAGTAAAAACCGGCGGGTCGAAGTAGTAAACCTTGGCAAATAACCGGAGGAGCGTAATGGACTCACTGCGTCCAATCTTTTGGGAACAGGGACTGTTCCTGCAACCGCAGCATTTCCAGCAACAGGATCGCTATCATGAAGCCCGTTTACATCGCTATTTCCATATGCTCTACCCATTCTGCTGGGGAATCAAGTCCCTTGTGATCAATGAGACGGCCCTCCGGAACTTTCTCTTTGAAGTTGAACGTTGCGAATTGATCACCCGGGATGGCACGATTCTCTGTTTTCACGGAGAGACCTTCCCGAGTAATGCCTGTATTATGCCTCGTGCATTTGAGGAGGCGTTGGATCCAGGCGGGAAGCCGTTAGGGATTTATCTGGGACTGAAACGGCAGCAATGGGAAGAGAATAATCTCTCGCTGGATGGGGATTTACAGGATTCCCGTACTCAAAAGCCGCAACGGTTTAGTATTGAAGAAGTCATCACTCCTGATCTGTTCGCAGTGGATAATCAGGGTTGTGCTGTCAAATATCTTCTCCATGAAGTCCGATTGCTCTTTGAAGGGGAGATCGAGCAGGCTCAAGATCATGAACTGGTAAAGATTGCCGAGTTGCTCCGGGTTGGAGAAGGACAGGGTGTGGTGCTCTCCAGGCGGTATATTCCCCCTTCTTTATCGATTCATGCTTCCCCTATACTCACAAGCATGCTCAAAGAAATCCGGGACTTGTTAACCGCCAAAGGACGAGAGCTTGCGGAATACAAACGGCAGCGACGAATCCATACTATCGAGATGGGATCCCGGGATACGGTCTACTTGCTGATGATGCAATTGGTAAATCGCTATATCCCCCTCTTCCATCATTATCTGGAAATAGAAGAAACGCATCCTTGTGTGCTCTACGCTCTGCTCCGTCAACTCATCGGTGAGCTGTCCACCTTCTCTGACACGATATCCGTACTCGGCGGTCCTCTTCCCCCCTATCGACATGACCAGCTTTGGGAATGTTTTGAGGCGGCTATACGGGTGGCCAAAGATCTCCTCAGCGAGCTGACTCGAGGGCCGGAATATGTGGTCCCTCTGCTCTTTGATGGGGAATACTTTTCCGCTGAACTGGATAAAAGATTTTTTGAAGCGAATCAACGGTATTATTTATCCATCAAAGTCGATCTCCCTCCTCGAGAGCTGCTCCGTCGGCTTACCGAAACGGGAAAGATCTGTTCCCGTGAGGAGATGGAAGCCCTGCGCAAGCAGGCTCTTTCTGGGCTACAGATCGACTACCTGGAGACCCCACCGGAAGAACTCCCTCGACGTGCACACTGTAGCTACTTCGTAATCAATCATCATTCTCGTCTGTGGAGAACTATTGAACAACGGCAAAATATTGCAGTCTATTGTGAACTCTCGCCTCAAGATACCGAGATGCAATTGCTGGTTATCTCGGATGAGACTTAGGTGAGTAATTATGGCGACGATGCGAGAGTTATTTTCTGAAATATTTGCCTATATATTGCTCTTTGAGCAGACTCTTCGGCAAGGAGAAGCGCCACCTTCTTATGAACAGGTGCGCGGCGATGTTGCCAGCCTGTTTGCCCAGACAGAAGCTACTGCAAAACGGCAAGGGATACTCACTCAGGAATACCAGGATGCGCGTTTTGCCGTGATGGCCTGGATCGATGAAACGATCCTGAATAACTCAAGGTGGGAGGGATGTAATCGCTGGAAAGCTTTTCCGCTTCAGCTTGAGTATTATGAGACCAGGAATGCGGGAGAGGAGTTTTTTGAACGGTTAGACCGGCTAGGTGCTGAACAGAAAGAGATCCGGGAAATTTACTATCTGTGCCTTAGTTTGGGGTTTAAGGGGCAATATTTCCTGGGGATGGAGGATGAGCTTCGACTCAGCAAAATCCGACACGAACAGGCCTCTCACCTGCCCTTAACTCTCGAAGATATCCAGGATATCGATAAAATTACTTCCCAACCTTACGAAATTACTCCCCCCAAGGGCACACCCATTAAACTCCCTTTGACCTACTACCTGCTCAGGGCTGGTCTTGTCTTACTGGTAATTGTTCCACTGGCCTCTTTGCTCTACTACTGGCTCCAAAAACCCTCTCCCCCACCCCCTCCCCCTCCACCACCGATCGTCCGTCCTACCGAGGAGGCGATTCAGCAACGGCTGAGTGGTTCCCTGGAATGTGCACGGGTTTCTGTCTCTGTGCTCACTCCGGATCCACAGACTTTTCTGGTACATTTAGGGGGACGGGTAGCCAGTGAGGCCCAGAAAATGGAGATACAGACTATCGTGCAAAGTATAGAGGGGGTAACCAAGGTACAGGAGACTTTGCAAATAATTCCTCGTCCGTTTTGTGCGGTGCTTGAACTCCTCGAACCGCTGAAACACCGAGCCGAAGCCCAGGCGTTAGGTTTAACCGCTCACCTCAACAAAACAGGTGATCCTCCTACTTATATGAAGGATGAAAACCTGGTGGTAGATTTTCAGACTCCCAAATTTGCGAGTTATGTCTACGTCGATTACTACACTGCAGATGGAGGAGTGGGACATCTGCTCCCTAATCCGCAACAACAGCAGCATTTTTTTCAGCCTGGCACTTCGTTTACATTAGGTGAGGTTGGCTCTCCTGTTCGCTGGAAAATCCTTCCACCCTTTGGACAAGAACTGATTACCGTTATCGCCAGCCAGGCTCCTCTCTTCTCCACTCCCCGTTTTAATCCGGAAACGGCTGAATCGTATCTGATTGAGCTCCGCTCAGCGTTAGAACAGCAGGCACAAGCAGATATCGCAGCTACGTTCTATTTTATAAAGACACAGGATCGACCATAAGTCAGGGCAAAATGACCATACCTCAACCGTTGGACATACTTAAAAAATTGGCGAAATCAAAGAAACTGGGCCCACTGGCGGGGATCCTTGTGGTGCTTGTTGCGGTCATCATCCTCGGCACACGGTTTGGCTTGTGGAGAAAGATAGAAAACGTGGTGGGTTGGTGGTTTTGGTGGGGGCTACTTTTTGTAGTAGCCGTGGGGATAGTCGTCGTGGTGTTATGGGTGCTTCCCCGCTATCGCGAACGTCGTTTTCTGGAGCGTTTACGCTCTGAAGATGATAAAGCATCGGATGAGGTCGAGACCAGCCACGAACAGCTCCGTGAAAAGATGCTGGATGCAATTCGTACCCTGAAAAATTCTCCGGAACTCAAACGGAAGGGAGGATTACCCCTGTATACCCTCCCCTGGTATCTCTTGATTGGAGCGAGCCAGACTGGAAAGACGACCCTCCTCCGTCAAGTAACGCAATTCTTTTCTCCTTTTGCCCCCTCTTCCTCTGGAGCAGGAGGGCCAACGCAGAACTGTGACTGGTGGTTTTTTAATACTGCTATTATTCTGGATACCAGTGGCCGTTATGCTTTTCCGGTTGAAGAAACTCGTGATGGTGCCGGATGGTATCGCTTTCTCCGGTTGCTCCGTCACTACCGGGAATTGCAACCAATTAATGGGATGATCATTGCTGTAGCTGCCGATTCTCTCATAATAAAGCGGGTAGAAGAGTTGCGTCACGACGCTTCTGAACTCCGCAAACGGATTGATGAGACGATCCGGGAGCTGGGGGTCGACTTCCCGATCTACCTCTTACTTACCCGGTGCGATCTCATTGAAGGGTTTACGGAATTTTTTGACTGTTTACCAGATCACACCCTAAAACAGGTATTGGGATATATCCATGATGTGCGACCCCAACCCAAAGCCCAGCAGCCTTTCAGTTCTACTTTCCATTTTGCAGAGATATTTGAGGGAATAGTCAAACGGCTTCACCAGTTACGTCTCTCTATCTACAATGAAGAGAAGTTACCCTCAGAGCAATTACGACAGAGAATATTCTGTTTTCCAGAGGAATTCCGGGCGTTACAACAACCTCTCACCACTTTTGTGGAGACCTTGCTGGCCGAGAACCCCTTCCAGCATACTCCCTTTTTCCGGGGCTTCTTTTTTAGTAGCGTGCAACAACAGGGAACCCCTCTTTCCCTCTTACGCCAGCAGTTGCATGTGAGTGGCCAGGTACCCCCTCTAACCCCCAGGGCTAAGACCTATTTTCTCCATGATCTGTTTGCTGTGGTCTTACCCCGTGATCAGTATCTGGTCCAGCCAACCGCTACAGCCACCCGTGGAAGGCTTTTTAAACATCTCTTTGGACTGGCCAGTTGTCTGGTTCTGGCTCTGATGATCGTGCTCTTTCTTGCTCAGTCCTACTGGAGTGATCAGCGGATTCTGAATGTCACCGATGAAACCCCCTGTACAGTGAAGACGGAACAACCTGCAGAACCCCGTCTGGATCAGGTAGAGAGTTGTCGGCAGGTGGTGCAAACCCTGAGTACTCAGAATGCTCAACGGGCAACCTGGACTAAACTTGTATTCGACCGTAGTGGTTCTCTCGAAAAACGGTTACGAGAGCAATATGTGGAGAAGTTTACTCAAGAGGTGTTACTTCCGATCGATACCCGGATCGAAGACTATTTGCGGACAGGTTCTGATACGATCCCTCTGGTTTTTTTACTGATTAAACGTATAGAATTGATCAAGCAGTGTCTTTCTGGAACAAGCTGTCCAGAGCCAATTGAACCGGATCTCCAACCGGACTATCAGCTCATGCTCGATCCGGCGCGGCAACGTTCCCCTACCGCAGAGCAGGTCTCGCGACTTGCGCTCACCTATGAAACCTACCTCCACTGGTCAATCGCAGAGCAGACTGTTCTTCAAGAACAGGAGATCCTTGCGGAGTATCTCCGACGCTGGTTTTCGGCAAAACAATTCGCTCCGCAACAGATTCTCTTATGGGCAAATGCCAACTATCCCCCCATAACCGCTCAAACCTATTGGGAAGTACCCACCAAGTCGGAAAAACTTTCCCTCCCTCCCATAGCCGGAGCTTATACACAGGGGGCATGGAAACGAAGTATTCTCCCTTTTCTGCAACGCGCTCGGGAAGTATTACCTGATCTAGCGCCACAGCTCGATGCTTTTACTCAGGACTATTACACCCAATATTTTGAGCAGTGGCAGCGGTTCTTAAGGGCATTTCCTCAGGGAGAGCTTCCCTGGTGGAAGACCAGCAGCTTGCGTCGTCAACTCGCCTTGAAGTTACTAACCGATCAATCTCCTTATCAACGAGTACTGGATGGAGCGTTTGAGCATTTACAACCCCTGCTTCCGGCTGAGAAGGTGGTAGAGACTGCTTTACCTGAAGGAACAAAAGAGGTGACCCAACCGGTTGTCAAAATACCGATTGCTGCGGAGAAAATTCAGCAGCAGACAAATCTCTCCACCATTGAACCTCCAGAGTGGGCTCGCTTACTCCAGCATTATATTTCCTCAGAGTATAGAAAATCGTATACAGATTCTTTACAGCAGATAAATGATCAGTTGGCTGGTGTGGCGCCGATGGAAAAGAGCTTTGAGCTGGCGCAAGCAGGATTCCGTGAAGGGAAACCGGCCGAAAAATCTACACATCCCGTATTCAAAGCCTGGTGGGCTATCCACCAATTTCGGGAAAAAGAGGGAGCTGGTGGTGATAAAGCAGCAGAAGCCTTTTGGCCTTTGCTGGAACGACCAGTGCTCTTTGTCTGGAGAGTTATTTTAGAGGGGGCAGCAGAATTTCTTCAGAAACGATGGGCGGAAAATGTGGTAGCGCCGACCGAAGGGCTTTCCTCCATAGAACAGTTGACCCTCCTCTATGGGCCTCAAGGGAAAGTACGGGAATTTGTTAACCAGTCTGTAGCACCTTTCCTGGTAGATAATGAGTCTCGTCTGGGCCAGGTCCTGGGAGAGGAAGTTCCTCTTTCTCCAGATTTTCTCAAGATGCTGAGCGACGAGAAACAACTGAGACCGATCCTGGATAGAGGTCAGGCCACTCCCCAACGGGTCAGAGTAGAAGCAGCCCGTGAATCCTCTATCGATAGTGAGTTGAATATCATCGAGGAGAAGACAGAATTTCTGCTGGAGTGTGCCACCAAGACGTTCCAGGTCAATAACCGTCCCAAAGATATCCGAGAGGCGTCAGTCATGGTATTCTGGTCTTTTGATGGCTGTGGGGATGTGCTGATCACTATTACCATGTCCTGTGAAAGACTCTGCGTAGAACGAGCTGCCTCTTTGGGTATCTCCGTGCCGGAAGTCTCTGCCTTGCAGGTGACCAAGCGGTATACCGGGCAGATGGGATTTCTCTCCTTTATCCAGGATTTTAGTACAGGCTCTCATACCTTTAGCCTTACCGATTTTGCTGATTCTTATCCACTCTCCATGTGGCCGCAAGTGGAAAATACCCTGCGTACCTATCGAGTACGGGCCATCACCATCTTTTATCGGTTGGATGTGCCTTCGATGTTGTCCAAACTTGTTTCACTTGTACCAGGTTCGATGATCTCTCCTACTATTATTAAATAAAGGATATTTTTGAGGTTAGAGAATTTTCTATGGAGAACACTGAATTAGCCCAGCTCGGTCTTCTGCCTATCAGTCCAGAAGCGCCGTGTGGTAAATCTGTCCGTGAAGAACCCGAGTATGATCAGTTAGAAATGGAAATGAATAAACTGCAGGCTCTTACTCCAGAGCCCGTGGATTGGCCGGAAGTGATACGCTTGGGGAGTCTTCTCCTCAAGGAAAAATCGAAAGACCTCCTTGTGGCCAGTTATCTGACTGTCGGACTGTTTGAGAAGCAGGGGTATAGAGGACTGGCTACCGGCTTGACTATCTATCGGGATCTGATCAAAGAATATTGGGAGTCTGTTTTTCCAGAAAAGAAACGGCTCCGTGGACGTATCAATGCTATCGAATGGATGGCCGAACGGCTGGGAAAAGAGGTTGCGAAAACAACACCTGAAGCTTCGGATCAGGAAAACGTCAAACAATGCTTTGCTTTGGTGGATCAGCTCAGTCAGTTGCTCGATGAAAAACTGGGTGAGCAATCACCAAATTTATCCATGGTGTTGCGACCGCTCAGAGAGTTTCGACTACAGATCGAACAGCAAGAAAAACCGCAGATTCACAAGCCAGAACCTCAGCCAGAGCCCAAACCTGCTCCTCCACCCCCACCGCAGCCCAAACCTGTAACTTCTGCCCCGCCGTCGGCTGCAGCACCATCTGCTGAAGTGGCTACCGAAAGTGATATGCAGAAAGCTTTTCGTACCTGTCAAACTCTTCTGGGGAATATTGCAACCTTCTTGCGAAACAAAAATCTTGCCGATGCGCTCTCTTATCGGATTGTTCGGCTGAGTACCTGGCTGATGATCAGGCAATTACCACCCAGTCAAAACCAGGTCACCCAGATTACCAGAGTCCCCGGGGAGACCATTCAGAAATACGAAAGCTTACTCAGTGCCCAGGACTATAAGGTATTGATCCCGGAAGTGGAAGTCCGTTTTTCCAAAGACCCATTTTGGCTGGATGCTCATCGTTTTACGGCCACTGCGCTGGAAGCGCTTGGTACAACCTATGCCGAGGCCCGAAAAACCGTTGTGGAAGAACTCGCCTCATTTCTTCAGCGTATGCCCGGGTTACTGGACTTGAAATTTTCCGATGGCACACCTTTCGCTGACGAGCAAACCCGTCTCTGGATTGAGAGCGAAGTGCTGCAACCACAACGAGGGGAAGCGGTCCGGGAAGTGGTGACCATCCCGAGTGGGCGAGAGCAGGATAGGACGGTGGATCAACGGCCATGGATCCAGGTGGCACAAGAAGCCAAACAGTTAGCCGGGAAAGGGCAATTTTCCGAAGGCATTACCCTATTTCAGGAAGGGCAAAAGCAGAGCTCTTCGGAACGAGAGCGCTTTTTGTGGCGTCTTTACCAGGCCCGGTTCTGCTTTGAGGCGGGATATCTCGATGTGGCTATTCCTCAACTGGAATTTCTTGATGCGCAGGTAGAGCGTTTTGGACTGGAAGTATGGGAGCCGGCATTAAGTTTGGATGTCGCTCAACTCCTCCTGCTCTGTTATTACAAGTGGCTGGAAAAGATGCAGAAACCAGAGGAACGCATCCTGGAGAAAACCAGACAACTGCATGCTCGTCTATGCCGACTCGATGTACTGGCTGCCCTGGCTACTCAACCTGGGAAACGCTGATTTTTAATCTCTGCGCTCATAGCGAGTAAACCTCAGCATGTCAGTCTGAGTCCATAGCATTCCGTGTGTTATCCCCTCCTCTCTCATTCCTGCTCCATTTGTAGAAGAGGGATGATGGTCAGCAGAGCTCTTTAATGCACATCCACCAGCATTACCTTACTCCAAAAATGAAGAAAGTACTCTACAGCCGAAATCAGACTCAGGATCATACTTACCCACAGAAAGACCATGCCAAGGAGATGCAGATCTAGAAAAGCCACCCGGTAATTCAAAATAAGAGCCGTAATCGCCACAATCTGAAAAAACATCTTGTACTTGCCAGTCGTACCGGCCTGGATAATGAGCTGCTGAGAAGCACTGATTCCCCGGATACCGGTGACGGCAAGTTCTCTCCCGATCATAATTACGGCCATCCAGGCTGGGACTCGTTCCATTTCGACAAGAGGAATAAGGGCAGCCACTAATAACAGTTTATCTGCAACCGGATCGAGTAATTTTCCAAGAGTAGTGATTTGCTGCGTGGATCGTGCGAGATAGCCATCCAGCCAATCGGTAAAGGAGGCTAGCATAAAGATCAGAGCAGCAATCACTGATGTGGTAGCCGAAGGCCAGATCAAAAGAACCACTATTAAAGGAACTAAAAAAATACGAACTAACGTTATCCTGTTGGGAAGATTTAGTTTGTCAATCATGCACATTCTAACCACATGTTCTCGAGAAAAGATTGAGAAGTTTCGCGCGTTGTATGCGAGTCTATTCCTTACGTCCCGGCATCAGCAGTAATTTTTCTCTTCGATCACCATAGAGAGGCGTATCCGTCAGGAGCACCACATTCTGTTCGGTATTTGTATAGCGAAAGATCCGGGGGATCAGTCTGCCGTTGCCGTGGTAAAGTGTCAGAATTTTCTGGACATAGGCTTGCGTTTCAGCAAAGGGAGGAATCCCTTGAAATTTTTCCACAGCAGCCACACCGGCATTGTATGCAGCTAAAACTAGGGAAAGATTCCCTGCAAATCGATCCATCAGATCCCGGAGATGTCGAATGCCTCCCTCTAAATTTTCTTGCGGATCAAAAGGGTCTTTCACACCGTAAGCACGGGAAGTTTCCGGCATCAATTGCATCAATCCTTGTGCTCCTGCCCGTGATACCGCTTCCACCTGAAAATTTGATTCCACCATAATAATGGCCCGAACCAGGTGGGGATTGAGGCCATACTTGCTGGCCAGTCGATCACTTTGCTTCATCAGCGAGTGGAGTGGTGTGCGGAAGGGCGGAGAATGGGGAGACCCGACTCCTTTCGTATCCTTTGGTTTCCCTCGTACGTATTGTGGAGGGATATTAGTAAAAGTGAGAACTCCGTTGGCATCTCGATACCTGAGGATGGCTGCATCACTAACTGTGGAGACGAAGACAATCCAGATAAAACACCAGTATCCACTCCACAGCACTCGGGTTTTTGCTTCCCTACACGGCACATTCGTCACTGGTTCTCTTTCTCCTGCACCACAGTGGCTTATGCTGGGGAAGTCCTCTCAGTCCTTTTGAATTTATCCATTTCACCTCTCACAGAATATCGCGTTTCCCCGGCTCCTGTCAAGACTTTTTTTGCCCCGCAGCTTTTGAGAAGAGTACCTGCGCTATTGGAGTGCCTGCAGATGCTGTTTAGCCTCCACAACAAAAGGGCTTTGGGGAAAAGATTGAATCAATTGGGCAAAGATATTAGCCGCCTCGAGAAAATTTTCTTCTTTGAAATAGCATTGGCCCAGTTTAAAAAGAACTTCATCGAGAAAGGAGGCCTCTGGATGTTCCCTCAGAATTTTCTTATACCGAGGAATGGCAGAGACGTGAGCTCCCCGTTTGTAATAAAAATTGGCAATATACATGTCATGTTCGGCAAGGAGTTTTCGGGCTACCGCAATATGCCGTCGCGCATCTTCGGCATAGGGACTGAGAGGGAAATTTTTTGTCACCTTCTCAAATTCGGTAATAGCTTCTTGAGAGAAGCTCTGATCTCGATCAAAGGTTTTAATCCGTTTAAAAGCTGTCATGCCAATCCGGTATTGAGCTTTGGCTGCAAAGGGATGTACAGGATAAAGCTGGAGGAATTTTTGGTACTGCACCTTTGCTTCGTCATAACGCTCATCTTCATACAGGGCATCGGCTAAATTGATTAATGCTTCTACTCGAAATTGACTCTCCGGATACTCCTCCAATAACCGTTGAAAGAAAGTACTGGCTTCGGTATATTTCCCTCTCGCTAAAGCATCACTCCCTACTTTATATAAATCATCCGGGGTATTGTAGCTGGGAGTGGCACAGGAGACAAGAAAAAAGCTGCTACTCACCAGGAAAGACATGACAAAGAGAATATACTGTAGTCGTCTCGACCTCAAGCGATCCCTGGTCATTCTCCCCTTCTCCCTGTAAACATCTCTAAATAGAACCCTCGCCTATTCCTGGCTTCTAATTATCTGAGGAGGTATCACTAAATTTCTTGCACTCTTCCCTTCCATCACTTCCTCTTCTTGTCATCCCGCAGCGTAGCGGAGGGTTGTCCGTTCGACTCCTGCAGCGCAACGGAGGGCTCAAGGCGGCAAGACCACATTACTTCGTTTTTCGAGTAGTAGTGAAGCGAACGGGCTTTTGTCAAAACTTCCTCGTCAAGAAAGAGCTGGTTAAGAAAGCATAAGAACAGGAAGCGTTGCAGGTCTCCCTCACCCAGAAAGGGTAAACAGCTTAACGATATTGATCAGCAGAATCTTGTGGCTCATAACCAACCACTTGCCGGGCATGTTCGAGATCTCGATAACTCCATTTGTTGTTCGATACGACATAGAAAATATCGTAACGGACACTTGGAGGGGCTTCTATACAACACTCTATCATCCGCACAATGTCCCGCTGGCTGCACCAGATCGAGAACTGACGGGTCTGTTGGGGACGGTCTTCACGATTTACCGCACCAATGCGGAGGCAGATAATAGAGAGAGGTGAAGTGTCGGTAAGGTGTCGTGCCAGTGCCTCTCCCCAGATTTTGCTGCACCCATAGAGTCCGGTTGGGCGAGTGGGTGATTCATGGGTAAGCTTTGACCAGGTCGCTGGTACTTGTTCATAGTGCCCTTCCACAATGGCCTTATAAGGCATCTCCTGTTCCCATCCGGCAATGGTCGCCCCACTACTGGCATAGATAATCCGGCTGACACCTGCACGTCGGGCGGCTTCAAAAACATTGTATGTCCCAATAATATTGTGGTGAAGCACCTCTTCCCAGGTGGCATCTCTGCGAGCAACCGCGGCCAGATGTACCACAACATCTTTCCCGACAAACGCCGGTTGAATCGCTTCGAGGTCAGCAATGTCAGCCTGATGACATTCCACCTCAGGTACTGACCGACGGTTCAGGGCACTCAGGACATATTTCCCAGCCAATTGCTTCCGTACTGCCTCTCCGATCAGTCCACTCATTCCGGTGACCAAGATCTGTTTTTGGGTCATGCATTTTTCTCCATTCCTTTACCCCCAGGATGAGCCATCCTGTGAGCATTACGCCCAGGGAGGAGGGGTATCCCATTGATTAAAAAACACCGTTTCTGTCGTAGGTTTGCGGGTCGTAGGGCCAAAATTTCCCCGTGGATAGCCCAAGGGAATACAACATAAAATCTCTACTTCCATTGGGATTTTCAAGAGCTGTTTGACCCGTGCATCTACTTGAGGATGCAAGGTTGTGAGGGTTGATCCAATACCCAAAGCTCTGGCTGCAAGCATCAGATTTTGTACGGAGGGAAAGACAGAATTATCCAACCCTTTGCGTGGAGCACAGGTAAGAATGATTACTGGAGCATACCGTATTTCATCCGCCAACCGCATCGCCGATTGATGCACCTTATCTTCCTTAGGGATATCTTCCGGCTTATACCAGCCTTGATCCCGGCGCTTTGCCCACCAGGCTTCATGGTAAAGCTTCCCAAATTCTTCGATCACAGCCCGGTCATGGAGCACCACAAAGCGGGCTGGCTGTCGATTGCCACCACTCGGGGCCTTTATAGCAGCCTCAAGAATAGTACGAATATTTTCGACTGAAATAGGATCTGGTTTGAAACGACGGATCGCTCGCTGGGTAAACATGGCTTCACCAATGGGCATGGTCAAGCGATCTGCTATTGGAGATGGGGTAGACATAAACAGGCTCCTTTCTGTGGTCTCATAAAAAGATCACTTTTCCTGATCGGCTTTACTTAATTGTGCTCAGCATGCAACACAAAAGCCTCTGCTTTCACCTCTACAGATGTCCCCGTGCAGCAGCCTCTTTGGCTAATCGGGCTGCCTCCGCCTTTCGCTGTTCGGCATTCTTTTTCAGCCAGGCCTCCCAAGATTTCCCAAAAGCCGTATCTTCGCCCGTGAAGGCAATCTTGACGATATCCCGGTAGAGGATGGTGACAACCTCTCTCTGATGCTTCGGGAACATCTGAACCCAGGGTTCTGCAACCTCTCTTTCCCGGTTAAAAAGATATCCCTCCACCGTGGTGCCATTGGTCATTTCTATAGTGACATCTCCCCGGTAATCAAAGGCAAATTCCACTGCTTCTCTAAGTTCACGCTCATTCTGGGGTTGGAAGACCTTTCCCTCTAATCGGGGAGGTTCATGACCATGGAGTTTGGTCTCCTGTGGCATAACTACTCCTCTAAGGTCCAAGTGGAAATGATTATGGATTCGATTTTCCCTAAACCAGGCTGGCCTTAATAGTACGAGCAAATCCACTCAGCGAGCTAAAGGTATCATCCACTGCCGAGGCTTCATAGCCACAATGTACCATACAATCCCGGCATTTTTCGTTCCGGGTATGTCCATACTGCTCCCACTTGGTATCATTGATCAATTCCTGAAAGGTTTTGGCATACCCTTCTTGCAAGAGATAACACGGTTTTTGCCAGCCGAAGATATTATAGGTCGGGTTACCCCAGGGTGTACAGTGATATTCGATCTTCCCCTGGAGAAATTCCAGGAAGAGAGGAGACTGATTAAAGCGCCAGCTTCTTTTTTTTTGCTGAAAAATTTGGCGAAACAGGTCTTTGGTGCGTTCCCGTTGCAGGAAGTGTTCTTGATCAGGAGCTTTCTGATAACTGTAACCTGGTGAGACCATCATCCCTTCCACCCCCAGATCCATCATCGTATCGAAGAACTGGCGTATCCGAGCCGGATCAGCTCCATCAAACAGGGTCGTATTCGTAGTCACTCGAAAACCGCGTTTGAGTGCTTCCTTGATCGCTTCTACCGCAATATCATAGACCCCATCCCGACATACGGCCAGATCATGTTCCTCTTTCAGACCGTCCAGATGGATACTAAAAGTCAAGTATTTGGAAGGGGTATAGGCATCGAGTTTTCGTTTGAGCAGGAGGGCATTGGTACAGAGATAGACGTAAATTTTCCGCTCCACAAATCCACGCACAATTTCTGGCATTTCTGGATGAATTAATGGTTCACCTCCTGGGATGCTTACCATGGGAGCTCCGCATTCTTCAGCCGCTGCCCAGCACTGTTCTGGCGTGAGCCGTCTGTTGAGAATATGCTCTGGATACTGGATTTTTCCACAACCAGCACAGGCCAGATTGCATCGAAACAACGGTTCCAGCATCAACACCAGTGGATACCGTTTGTTGCCTTTCAGTTTTTGTCTGATGACATACGTAGCAACTCTCCACATTTGAGATAATGGCACTGCCATATCGCTGTTTCTCCTTTGTATCCACTCTTTAGAATTCTTTTTTGCTATCCAGGAGAATGGTCACCGGTCCATCATTGACCAGCTCTACCTGCATAAAGGCCTGAAAGATCCCGCTGGCTACCCGTAATCCTTCCTTTTGCACTCCTTCCAGCACGTACGTATAGAGTCTTTGAGCTTCCTCTGGCTCCGCAGCATCGATAAAGGAAGGGCGACGACCTTTGCGACAATCACCATACAGCGTAAACTGGGAAACAATCAACACTTCTCCATCAATTTCCTTTACTGAGCGATTCATTTTTTGCTCATCATCTTCAAAGATACGCAGATGAGAGATTTTATTGATCAAGTAATCTCCATCCGGAAAACCATCATTTTTTCCTATACCGAGCAAAACCAGCACTCCTCGCCCTATTGCTCCGACGACCTCCCCTTGCACTATTACCCGTGCCGAACTTACCCGCTGCACTACTGCTCGCACTCTATAACTCCTTTCCGCCTTTTCTCTGCTGCTTTACTTCTTGCGCATGCATTAGCAGGAGACATCATTCATTAACTCTACAATGCCAAAGATCTCTCCCGAATATGCATTAGTTTTTATAGCATAGAACACCAGAAACAGCAAGGGGAAGCAAGCACTCCTTCTACCATAACCAAAGCCAAACGCTCGGTCAACCTGCAACCTGGCGATAATGATGCGGGTGACTAGTCCTCTGGTAACTTCATTTTGATGTGTCATGCTGAGCCCTCCGCTGTGCTTCGGGATGATAAATGGACTTCCCTACGCTACGCTTCGGGGTAAACTCCGCGAAGCATCTCAAAACCAAGATTCTTCGCCTTCGGCTCAGCATGACAACTGGTCAGAGCTTACTTACTAGAGCACTAATCTGGTCATTCTCCCTATTTGTTCGAGATTGAGAGAAGATTTTCTCAGGGATATTGTGGAAGGGTTGTATTCTCAGGAGATCGGCCATCAATACACTTTACCACCCAGCGGCACATCCCGGTCCGGGGCCAGCAGTACGCATTCTCCATCCTCTCCAGGGACACCTAAAATGAGTACTTCGGAGCGAAGTCTTCCGATGGATCTGGGGGGTAAATTGATCACGCCGATGATCAGTTTGCCGAGTAATTGTTCTTTTGTATAACGAATAAGCCGCGCACCCGACACTTTCTGACCAATTTCTTCCCCAAAGTTAAGGATCAATTTATGGGTTGTATAGCGAGGATTGGGGAGTTCTTCTACTTCTATGATTTGCCCCACACGCATATCGAGTTTTTGAAAATCCGCCAGGATGATCATGGTATCCCTTTCATCCTCCCACCCTCTCCCTTGTCTGCACTTATTTGCAAACCGGCAACAACGGTTGCCCCATCTCTGCTGGTATCTGGAATCCTCGCTCCCGCAGTTCCTCCCGAACTTCTTCGGTAGTGAGCAATGCTAAAAAGGCTTTGATGGCTGGCCGTTCCATCTTCTCAACCGGGATCAGAAAATCATAATGCTCATCCTGGAGAAAAGAGAAGGCCAGACCATACTGGCGAGCTACGGTGTCGATTCCGATTCCCCAGTCTGCCTTTTTCAGGAAAATAGAGGCTGCCACCGCGTTATGCGAGCGGGCCTCTATGTCATAACCCAGGAGGAGATCGCTCCATTCTCCTTCTGGAAACCCCGGTTCATTTTGCGCGTCCCGTAAAAGCATATCAAACAAGATCCGGGTACCAGATCCTTTGTTTCGATTGATGAGCATGCGGCGTTCGCTCACCACTTTTTTGATAAGAGCAGAAAAATCGAGTTGCTGGCTGAAGAGCGGATCATCAGGCCGGTATAAAATCCCCTGCCGACGGACATAGCCTCGAATCAAGCAAAGGTCCCTTTCCCCCTGGAGAAAGGGGAGGTTATAGGTTCCACTCTTTTCATCGAGCAGATGGATACCAGAGAGATCCGATTCACCACGCCTGGCAGCCTGAAGACCAGCCAGCGATCCAACATTGATGATTTTCCCCTGGAACCCTCGCTCTTTAAGCAGAGAAATCAGATAATCCAGTCCGACACAATGACTGCCGATAGAGATGAGATCAGAGAGCCGCAAGGTTTTGCTGAGCAGATGTACCTCAATTTCTTCATCTTTAAGGATCATTTCCTGATTCGTACCAATCTTTACAAAACCATCTGCTTGACTAAAGGTGGTAACAGATCCCGATCCTTTCCCTATCGGGTAGGCGGAATATCCTTCGCGACCTGGAATAAGATTCACCAGCGTGTATTCGAGTCGTCCGCGGGCTGAGTTGAAACGGACTGCCGCCCGGGCTCGAACAGTCGCGCGATCTTCCTCTTTCTCCGCTTCCCGGGTGAAAGCCTGGGTGGAAAGACCAGCCATAACGCGCACCACCGGCTTGACAAATTCGTGGAAGGTAAAAATGGCCGAAGTCGGAAAACCAGGCAACACCACTACCGGTTTTTTGCGCACAACTGCCAGACAGATCGGTTTCCCGGGCTTGAGGGCTACTCCATGTACCAGCACACCCGGTGGACCCATCCGATGGAGAACTCGATACGTAAAATCTCCTCCCCCCTTGGACGTTCCACCCGAAAGGATGACCATATCATAAGTTAAAGCTTGTTCAAGCATCTTCTGCAGCGCAGCTTCATCATCTTTGCAGATACCGAGGAAGTAAGGCTCTCCGCCATTCTCTCTGACCGCATCCGCTACAATACGGGAGTTGGAATCGTAGATAAGGCCTTCACGCATCTTTTCGCCAGGGGCGATAATCTCATCACCTGTAGAGAGTATCGCTATACGCGGTTTGCGGTAACACCAGACCTCTGCAAGGCCCAAGGCTGCGAGCACTCCGGTTTCACGTGAGGAGAGATATTCACCGCGGCGCAACACAGTTTCTCCCTGCATGATATCCTGTCCAGCAAAGGTAATGTTCTCTCCTGGAAAAACTGGGCGATAGACCCGTAATAGCTCCCCCTGGATATCGGTATATTCGACCATGACCACAGCATTGGCTCCCTTTGGAATCACCGCGCCGGTAGCAATGGGGGTTGCCAGGCCAGGTTCAAGACTGATCTGAGGGACATAACCAGTAGGTATCCGTTCGGCACTCAGACGAAAATTACGGGGATGCTCTTCATCAGCTTCATACGTATCTGCGGCCACTACCGCAAATCCATCCACATTGGACCGATGAAACGAGGGAACATCCACTGGGGCCAGAATATCCCGCGCGAGAACGCGCCCCAGAGCCTGATCCAGCGGAACCCTCTCTTCGTCGAGCGGGGCAAGCTGAAGATGAGCAGCAAATTTTTGTTTAGCTTCTTCTGGCGAGAGTACGTGGAGAAATTGCTCTTGTTTCATAGATATCTATAGACCTCGACCCTTTCTCCTTCATCATATCCTTCTGAATTTTTCTCAACGATCAAAAATCCATCCGCTCGGGTGGTAGAAGAAAGGATGCTGGCCCCACTGATACGCAATGGCTCAATCTCATTCCCGGCCAGGATCTTTACCCGGACATAATCTACTCGACCAATAGCCGACGCGATTTTGCGCTTGAGAATACCTTCTATTCGAGGATAAATCAGATGCGGTTCCAGGTCCTGCATCATCTGAATAGCAGGGGCAACAAAAGCCTCAAAAGCAACCATGGCCGATACCGGATTCCCGGGCAAGAGAAAGACCGGTCGCTCTCCTAAAAATCCCAGACCAGTGGGACTAGAAGGCCGCATGGCTACTCCATGCACCACTAACTCCCCAAGTTCGCTCAGGATAAGGGGAGCAAAATCTTCGGCACCAACAGATGAGCCTCCGGTGACCACCAGAATATCCTCCGTTGCTTCCTGGAGGACAGTCTTGATCGCCTCATACTGATCCTTGATAATCCCTTTGCGATGAGGAATTCCTCCGTATTGTCCAATAAGTCCCCACAGGACATAAGAGTTACTATCCACAATTCTGGTAGTGCCGACAAGCGGTTCCTTCCCCTCCGCCTCCACCAACTCATTACCGGTCATGATCAGAGCTACGGTCGGTTTTCGCCATACCAGAGGAGTTACGTGTTGAATCGAGGCCAGCACGCCCACATCCTGCGGACGCAGTTGGCGTCCACGTGGAAGCACGACCTCCCCCTTTTTGATATCCTCACCGATACGCCCTACATTTCGTCCCGGAGTGATAGGCTGAAAGATGCTGACCACTCCCTCTTTTTCCTCCGCATACTCGGCCATGACTACCGCGTCTGCTCCGGGGGGGATCGGTGCACCGGTCATGATCCGCATGGCCTGGTTTTTTTGTAGAGGAGTCTGAACAGGGGTGCCCGGCAAGACCTCGCCTACCACCACAAATTCTACAGGATTATAGCTCGACGCACCAAAGGTTTCCCGGGCTTGCACAGCATAACCATCGACCGCCGCTCTTTCGAAATGGGGGACATCGATTCCGGCACGCACATCTTCAGCCAGCACACGTCCAAATGCCTGATCCAGTGAAACTCTCTCTACATCCAGGGGACGCAACCGACTCCGCAACAAGGCCAGTACTTCATCTACATCATGACGCTCTTTAAATCCTCGCATACGTACATCGCGATTTTGCATAGACTGCTCTCTGTCCTTTAGCACTCATCCTTTCACACTCAGTCGTCAAGCATTTGTCAGAGTGTACGCCCTGTATTCTACCCTTCGGTAAATAGCTTCCCCTAAAGCCAGATAGCGAAGAAAAAGATGGGAAGCACTATTTCTCCTGAAAGCTGATCCCTGAAGATTCGTCTCTATAACTTGAGCCCATCAAGCATCTTGAGGAGACCATCAATGCGTTCCTCGACCACGCTGGGGCTCACTCCTTTTTCTTCCTGGAGACGAAAGAGTTCATCGGCAATGTTCAAAGCGGCAACAATCGCTACTTTAGTAGCAGAAATAGGCTTGGCTTTTTCATAAACCTCTTGCATCTTCTCTTCGACATAGGTAGCCAAACGTTGAGTATAATCTGGGTCAGCATCGGTCATGAGTGTAATTTCATTATGAAAAATGCGGATTTTGGTTGGTTGTTTCAAGTAATCCTCTCTCTGTAAATTTCTTTCGATCACCCGTTTCCAGTCCACAAAGCCTGAGATCAAATCCTGAGATTTGAGTCTCACATTTCCCCTTTTCTCATCTTTATATCGGATAATTTCCTCTAACGCAAGTGAAAAGTGGGACTATTTTCTCCTTGACTTTTTTGGGGTGATCTTGATAGGGTAGTGCTGCTCTCTTCCCTTCGGAATACCAATTTGCCTTGAGCATAACGCATTCTTGTCCTTCTGAGCTCTTCGCTTTGTTCAAGGGTATGCACCATTTCTCTGGTAAATTGGTATAAAAGAACGATCTTGAGAGGAGAAAGGGATCTGCTCATCGATCTCCGCTCATCTCTGCAGGCGAGAAAGAGTGCGGTACCGATTGGGGACCAGGAGCAAGAGGAAGAGGCTTTTTAATGGTGCAGAGACAGTGTTTTCCTGATACAGAACTCATAGAGAGTATTGCATTCTTGTCCTTCTAAACCCTTTGCTCTGCTCAGGGTAAACTCCAGGAAGGATCTCTCATAAGTTGCTGCAGAACTCCGAGATTCTTCGCGAAGTTTATTCCGAAGCGAAGGACTCAGAATGACATTTTAGGATTTACTTGCTATGAGTTCACACTCAGAGGAGAGCTACCGATGTCAGAAACCAGACAGCAGACCAAATCCGTTTCTCATTGTCTGAGTAGACGAACTTTTTTACAGTACGCGGGAATCGTAGGGATAGGAGCCATAGCAGGTCCTCAGATCTGGATTCCTTCCGCCCGTGGGGCTCAAAAAAACCAGGTCGTCTTCATCTCTGAGGAATCAAATCCTAAAGCTATTGCCGTCTATGAAACGATCAATGCAGATTTTGAAAAAAATACCGGAATCAAGGTGGTGATGGAATATCCAGGCTTTGCGAATATTGCCAAACGGGTAGCAACCCTGATTGCCGCCGGAACACCGGCGGAGATTGTCTGGTATGGGGCTGGGCAGGGAATGAACCTGGCCTTAGAGGATCAATTAGCCGATGTCTCTGATGTGGTGCAAGAGGTAGGTGGTATTCCCGATAACCTTCAGCTGATTTATAAGGGAGCAGATCGTTCTATTCCCACCAGCCAGCAATTCACCTACAACTGGTACCGAAAAGATCTCTATGAGCAAAAGGGGTTAAACTCTATTGCAACGTGGGAAGATTATATTCACGTGGCCAAAACGCTGAATAATCCCCCGACGATTTATGGGTGTATTATTCCCTCGGCGGAAACCGGTGCCTCCCATGTATTGCTTGAAACCACTTTTATGAGTAACGATGTGCACTGGTTTGAATACAACGAGACCAAAAAACAGTATGAGGTGGCTCTGGATAAAGGGATAAACAAACAGCGTGCCGTTGAAGCTCTGGAATTTTTGCACGAGCTCCACCAGTATTCTCCAGAAGCCAGCACCTATAGCTGGGCGGAGCTGATGAGTACGTTTGTCAGCGAGAAAGTTGCCAATTCCTACTATGTCGGCGCACGGCTGCTGGAACGAGTCATGGCGAATAATGAACGGATCGCTGATGTCACTGTTCCCGTCCGGTTCCCCCCGCGGCTCACTGAACAGTATTATCTCTCCATTCAGGGATTTCACTTGCACAACCAGGCCAATGTAGAAGGAGCAAAACAGTATTGTAAGTTTTTCCTTCAGCATCCTGACTATATCAAATGGCTCCATGCGGTTCCTCTACACATTATTCCAGCAAGCCGGGAGGTCCTGCATTCCGCGCAATATCAAGAAAATCCGGTGATTCAAAAGCGGATGGATGTGCTGAATTTTCTCGACTCTATCTGGGGTAAAGGAATGCCTCCTTATTACCGAGATGGGAAGGAGCTGAATCCCCTCATCGGTCTGTATCAGAATGAGAGTCTGGGGGGATGGATGCTGGCCATGCGGAATATCAAGGGGATGAAGTCGGAAGATATCATTGACGAAGCAGCAAATCAAGTACGCAAGAAGATCAAAGAGCGTGGTTAAAGGGATGAAAAGAGATGACCAGCCCCTATGACCAAAAAGAGCAGAGGCAGCGTCGGCTTTGGATACTCGGGACTACCGGTCCGGCTCTCTTCTTGCTGGTGGTAATCGCTTACCTCCCGATTCTGTATGCGATGAGCCTCAGTTTTTTTAAGAAGACCGCTTTCTCGCCCCAGATGTCCTGGGTCGGTCTCCAAAACTATAAGTGGCTCTTGGCGGAGCAAGATCTCTGGGGCGCTCTTGTCCGATCTCTCGTGTATACTGTAGGGTCTGTGCTCCTTCAGTTGGGTGCCGGACTGGTATTAGCCCTTCTCTTGCATCGGCCCTTCCGTGGACAGACCCTGGCCCGGAGCCTGGTGATTCTGCCTTATCTTCTCCCGACAATTGTGGTTGGTCTCGTTTTTCAATGGCTCCTGAATCAGGAATATGGTGTGCTGAACCAGATTCTCCTGCAGACCGGAGTGGTGGATCTACCGATCAATTTTCTCGGCGGACTCAATATCGCGCTCTATTCGGTCATAGGAGCTTCAGCCTGGCAGTATACCAGTTTTGTGGTCTTAATGATTTTGGCCCGGTTGCAGGCGATTAATCCCAAACTCTATGAAGCCGCTCAAGTCTCTGGAGCCGGAACCCTCCGCTGCTTCTGGGATGTGACCCTCCCTAATCTCAAAACTACCCTGCTCTTACTCGCCCTTCTTCGAGGCATCTGGATGTTTAACAAGTTTGATCTGATCTGGATCATGACCCGAGGAGGGCCACTTAAGGCTACCGAAACCCTGCCGATCTACGCATATCGGCTGGCCTTCGAGGATTTTAATTTTGGACGGGCGGCGGCTACGTGCACGATTATGTTTTTGGTGCTGGCTTTTGGAGCTTTTATCTATTTTAAGGTATTTGATCCGAGTAAAGAAGTGGAGGTCGGGCGATGAAAGGATCGGTAAGACAGCATCGTATCCTGATGCTGGTCTTAATACTGGCGCTGGGAATCGTGGCTTTTCCTTTCTACTGGATGCTGCTTACTTCTCTGACCCCCAGAACGATCCTGTTCCGGCCTCCGTATCAATTCTTTCGCCTCGATCTGTCGTTAGAGAACTATAAAGACCTCTTTTTTGCCACTGACTTTCTTATCTTTCTGAAAAATAGTCTGATCGCAGCCGGTGGGGCGGTCATCTTAAACATCGTGGCGGCTACGCTTGCCGGGTATGGTCTCACCCGTTTTACCTTCCGAGGGAAAAAGCAGTTCGCTCAGGGAATTTTATTGTCGTATATGTTCCCACCCATGCTCATGGCTATCCCACTCTATATCATTCTCTCCGCCTTACAGATGCGTAATACTTATACCGGTATTATCCTCGCGCATATGGCAATCAGTCTTCCCCTTAATATCTGGATTATGTGGCAGTATTTTCAGATTGTCCCCATTTCTCTGGAAGAAGCAGCGTGGGTGAGCGGGGCAAGTAAGCTACGAGCCTTACGAGAGGTATGTATTCCCTCCGCCTTACCAGGAATTCTGTCGGTGGCCATCTTCTCTTTTGCCCTGTCCTGGAACGATTTTACCTTTGCCTTTATTCTGCAAACGGATAAGGAGATGTTCACTTTACCCATCGGTTTAGCCACCTTTGTCGAACAGACAGCTATCCACTGGGGGATGGTCATGTCATCAGCGGTCTTAGTGTCTATTCCAACCTTTGGGCTGATATTTTTTCTGCAGCGTTATCTCATGCGTGGACTGGGGGTAGGTCGATAAGCCATGTCGGTTGCCGTCAAACTTGAGCACATCCACAAAACCTTTGGGCGGAAAGGGAAAGAACTTGTAGCCGTCCGCGATCTCTCTGTAGAGATAGGGGAACGCGAATTTTTCACCTTTGTCGGTCCCTCCGGATGTGGAAAAACAACCACACTCCGGATGATTGCAGGTCTGGAGACTCCTACCTCAGGCCGGATCTATTTTGGTGAGCAGGAGGTAACCGCTTTACCTCCGCAAAAACGGGACATTGCGATGGTCTTCCAGGATATCGCCCTTTTCCCTTATATGACGGTGCACCAGAATATCGGCTATCCGCTCCGAGTCGCCGGGGTATCGCGTCGAGAAATCGATAAACGTGTGGAGCAGGTGGCGGAGATTCTGGGGATTGCCGATAAACTCTCTATGAAACCTGCTCAGCTCTCTGGTGGACAACAGCAACGGGTAGCGATTGGACGAGCAATCATTAAAGAGCCTAAAGTGCTTCTGCTGGATGAACCGCTCAGTGCCCTGGATGCTCGGTTACGCATCGAAATGCGCACCGAAATCCTTCGATTGCATCGAGAGCTCTCTGCCACTATTATCTACGTAACCCATGATCAGGTAGAAGCGATGACCATGTCCTCCCGTCTGGCAGTGATGGATAAGGGATCGGCGATTCAGATCGATCAACCGCGTGTGGTATTCCAGCGTCCCCAAAATCGTACCGTGGCTACCTTTATTGGCACTCCACTCATGAATATCTTTCCAGCTACTATTGTTTCGACCCCCCAGGGCCTAGCGGTCTCTTTATTAGGGGTAACCATCCCTATCCATGCAGACCATGCGGCCAGCTTACAGGGAATAACACGAGTCGAGGCAGGTATTCGTCCCCAAGCCTTACGGCTGGTGCGTCCAGCCCCAGGAAAGGTCATCGGCTTGGTCTTTTTGCGTGAACCGCTGGGATTTGAAGACGAACTCCTGATCCAGACAACAGAGGGGACCAAGGTGAAGGTCATCAGCGCGAGTGATAGCGAATTCTTGGAAGGAGATGAGGTTGGTCTGGAATTTGAACGGAAGGACCTGTATCTCTTTCATCCGGAGTCTTTACAAACCCTCTGTTACGGTATAGACAGCAACAAATCCTAGAGGAAAGACAAGGGATGACCAGATAGTCAATGAGTCATTGCTATGACTGAATCCAGTACACGCCGTTTTAGTTGGAAACATCTCTTGCTTCTCCATACTGTACTCGAAGAACACAAACTCGCTCTGATTAAAAAGGGAGGAGCAGAGGAGCAACTGACCCTTATCGAAGACTTTCAACGCGCCTACGATCGTTTTGAGTGGAATTCCGGAATTCTGGGAATTCTGGGGACACCATACGTAATTCTCGCCTTTGAGGTGACGCCAGTCTTCCCTCATCCCCTCGCCTAACAGAGCAATTGTCAGTTGGAGATATTAAGACCAGCACCCTCTTGGGCAGCACGGGACAGATTGCTGGGAAAGCTTGCAGAAACGTTCCGGTATATCCGGCAGGGAGAAGCCACGGAGAAAGAGGAGGCCAGACAGAAATACGTATGGTGTCCCCAGAATTACACAGAATTACAGAATTAAGTGCTTGCTTCCACAAAAAGACTATGCCATGATACCTGGATGGTAGGTTTTTGTTATGACCTTTTGCATACTTATGATCTGATACCTTCTCAGGAACTCTGGTCCATTCAAGCCACAAAAGAAAAGGAGAAATGATGCATAGACGATTATCCTGGAGTGTGAAGTGCTTCTTGCTTCTCTGGTTCGTCGTTTCCTGTGCCTCTACGCCAGAAGGAGTAAAGGGATATTTGCAGAATGCGGTCCAGCAGGCGACTCAAGACGATGTGCTTGTCCAGCTCGGTCCACCCCATTTTACCAAAGATCTGACCGATGGGACTACAGTTTGGCTTTATCAGTACTGTACGCAATCGGTCAATCATCAGACAAGGCCCCCTTGTATCCGTTATCACCTTATCTTTAACTCGGCAAAGCGTTTAGAGGATTGGAGGGAGCAGGAGTTTTAAGGGTTACTTAAGAGAAGATCTACTCCAAATTACTATTTTCCAGCAGAAGGAGCACTTATGACAGTCCAGATGCAGATAGCTACACAGAGTCTGCGAGAACGGGTACAAACCGCTATTACACAGGCACGGGAACATCTGGTGGAAGTAGCCGAAACTATTCGACAACATCCCGAACTGGGCTATGAAGAGTATATGGCCTCGCAACTCCTGGCCGAGAACCTGCGCGGGATAGGATTTACAGTGGAGAAGCCTTACTGTGGATTAGAAACAGCTTTTCGAGCCACCCGGAGGGGTGCGTATCCCGGGCCAATCGTTGCGGTCATAGCAGAATACGATGCCTTGGCCGGGATTGGCCATGGCTGCGGACACAATCTCATCGCTGCATCTGGATTGGCTGCGGCGATTGGACTAGGGGCGGTGCTGGAGGAGATCGGAGGGACCCTGGTGGTGATGGGCACTCCAGCAGAAGAAGGAGGAGGTGGAAAGATCAAATTGATTGAACAAGGAGCATTTGAGGGGATTGATGCCGCTTTGATGATCCATCATGCTGGTCATCAATCAGGTGCACCAATTACCTGGCCAGATGGTACCTGTCTCGCGGTGGCTCATATGGATTTCGAGTACTTTGGGAAACCAGCCCATGCCGGTGTGGACCCTTATAATGGAGTCAATGCGCTCAATGCAGTTATCAAACTCTTTACCGGTATCGATGCCCTTCGCCAGCATATTCAGACAGAAAGCCGGATTCATGGCATTATTATCCATGGAGGGGATGCCGCCAATGTAGTGCCGAAATATACCAGTGCCCGGCTTTATGTGCGCGCGGCCAGCCGTGAGTACGTCGAAACGTTGGTTCAAAAGGTCCGCAATATTGCCCAGGGTGCGGCCTTGATGACCGGTTGTGAGGTCAAAATCCACCTCGATAACACTTATTACGATATGCGCCCCAGTTATGTGCTCGGTGAACGTTATTTAGAGAATATGAAGGCGGTAGGACTTGATGTGTCGAAGAGACGACAGGGACGAGCGATGCACTCTACCGATTTTGGGAATGTGTCGTATATTCTACCGGCAGTTACTGGGGCTTTTGCGATCAGTCCTGATCCTATCCCCGGACACTCTCAGGAGGTCGTGGAGGCTTCCGGATCACCATTTGGGTATGCACAATTTCTCAAGGCATCAACCGCCATGGCCTTTACGGCCTTAGATATCCTTACTGATCCGCAATTGAGTAAGCGGGCGTGGGAAGAACACCGAGACTGGGAGAAGCTTTATCTGAACCGCTAATTTTCCCTCCCATTCTGGATCTTCTCCCGCTCAAGGTCCTCAGGTCCGCCGTGACGATGCTGGCCCACTACCCTCTCCTCCCATTCCGGCCCTTCCCTCTCGCTCAGAGCTCGCCGGGCCAGCTCAACTCTGTATGCAGGGTGGATTCGCTGGCTATACGTACTGGAGGGAACAGGCTGAAGCTCTCTGCCCCTAAGCCCTGGATCCCAAACCCCGGGGTCTTCGCTCTGTTCAGACACCCAGGGTTTCCCTGACCCGATACCTCTCCTAGTCAGCCTTCACCAGAGGGGACCAGTCAGAAATAAGTATGGTGTCCCCAGAATTCCCAGGTTAGGAAGTAAGCAGCGTCCACACGCCGACCCCCACCAGACAGACGAGTGAAAAGGGGAGAAGCACTTTCCAGCAGAGATACATCAGTTGATCGACTCGCAAACGGGGTAAGGTCCAGCGAAGCCACATCATGACAAAGACGAGAAAGAGGGCTTTCCCAATGAACCAGAGCGGCGCCGGGAGCAGCGGGCCATGCCAGCCTCCCAGAAAAAGGGTGGTACCAATGGCACTGACCACAAACATGTTGGCATATTCGGCGAGGAAAAAGAGAGCAAATCGCATCCCGCTGTACTCGGTATGATAGCCAGCGACCAGCTCTGATTCCGCTTCGGGGAGATCGAAAGGGGTACGATTAACTTCGGCCAGCGCTGCCGTATAGTAGATAAAGAAAGCGATGAAGAGAAAAGGAAATTTTTGGAAGATAAACCAGTTCCCAATCCCACCAGCCTGCGCTTGCACAATATCCCGCATGCTCAGACTCCCTACGATCATCACAACAGTCAGCAGCGAGATCCCGATGGGAATTTCATAACTCACAATTTGAGCTGCGGAACGAATCGCTCCGTAGAGGGCCCATTTATTACTGGAAGACCAGCCCGCCGTCAGAATACCAATGACTACCAGCGAGGAGATGGCAAGGAGATAGAAAAGACCAATATTCAGATCGCTGACTATGAGGGTTCCGCTAAAAGGGATCACCACAAACGCGGCAAACGAACTGGCAAACACAATCATCGGAGCAAGAGCAAAGACCGGCCGATCGGCTTTGGCTGGAATAATATCCTCTTTGAGGAGTAATTTTAATCCATCGGCGATAGTCTGCTGCCAGCCATGCCACCCCACCCGCATCGGTCCCAGACGATCCTGCATATGGGCAGCTACCTTGCGCTCTAACCAGATTGCAAAGAGACCCAGTACAGAGATAAATCCAAGGATGATACCTGCTGCTACCAGGCAGAGAATAACAAAGACCAGCCATTCGGGAAAAATGCCGAGAAACGAATGCTCCATCAGATACTGGGTTGCCGCTTCCACCTCTTCTCCTTTCCTCTGTTCGGTGAGTCACCTGTACACGCTGAGTATTGCAAGCCGTTCTTTTTAAAGAATAATCTCATTTAGTCAATAATCCCGCTTTGCGCCGATTTGATCCAGTCCAGGTCTCCTTTGGCCCAGGCATAGGCGAATCCGACCAGGAGAATCGCGATAAAGACCATCATTTCCCAAAACCCAAACCACCCCAAGCGCTTAAATAAGACTCCCCAAGGGAACATAAAAAGAATTTCGATTTCAAAGAGGATAAAGATGAGTGCTACAATATAAAAGCGAGGATTAAACTGTTTTCCGAGATAGCCCTCCGATTCCTCCCCACACTCATAGGGAGTATACTTGGATTCTTGAATCACGGTGGGGCGAATCAGACTGCTCAGTACCAGATTCACCACCACAAAGAGAGCCCCAAATAGCAGAAAGATAAAAACAGCGAGATATCCTAGCATTGCTCCTTTCTCCTCCTCTTTCCTCTATGATTCAGCCGCATAATAATGGCCTCTTTTCCCGGACAGCAATATCCCTATACCCACATACACGCTCACTATACTGAAAGTAGAGAATAAAATCAAGGGAGAAGTTTCGGTGATCTGGGAATCCGCATAGCTGCAAGGGACAATACGCAAACTATCCCTCTCCCCAAAATAGCGCGAGCTAGGGTTCTATCCCTCCTCCTCACCGAAGGGAAAAGGAATCTCTCCTGGGAGCGCGGGCCTCTAGCTCGCATCCTGGTCGCGCTCTCCGGCCACAGCGTACAGACACTACCCGCCTCGTAGCTCCAGCCGGTCGCTTTGCACCTGCTGTTGCTCAGACTCATAAAACTCGTCGGTATAGGTACGTTCGATGATTTCCCCACCAAGGAGCGCTTCCATCTGTTCGGTCAAAGCCAGACACTTCTCATCCTTGACCCCACGTACCTCGATCTTGACCGTACCATCAGGCTGGACAAAGACATCAATTTCCGGAATTTCACTCATGCTGTTTGCCTCCTCCTTTCATTTCCCCTTTCGCCTTTTCGCCTTTTCCCCTTTTCGCCTCTTTATCGTGAAAACAGCCTCACACCATCCGGCGCACGGTAATACGGATGGTCTTATCCGCCTGTACCTCCTCTTCCACCACGGTAAAATCCTGCGCTTCGAGCTGATCTTTGGCGACGTGATAGGCATAGCGCTGGGTCAAGCTTTTCAAGAACTCCTCCTGCTTGATATCCTTGATGCCCCACCAGTCGGCGACCAGTTCATAGGTATTCCCTTGCTTCCGAAACCCCAGATCATAGCCCGGATTCCGCGTAGGGATACGGATTTCGACACGGGTGCGGTTACCGCCAAACCCACGGATTTCCACATCACCTTCCTGATAAGAGAGTTGCAGATCATCCAGCGCCTTCTTGAGCTGCTCTTTGCTGACGATCTGAGTCTTGATAGTGGTGAAATGCGACATACCCCATCCCTCCTCAGGTCAATTTAATCACCGGATGGTCCCGCAGGAGGACTTTGCCGGTCTGGTTATCCCGGACGGTGACACACAGGCGCTTATTGCCATCGATCGTAAACTGTACCGGGAATCGTTTATCTCCTTTTTGTGCTTTGGGTTGAGCGTGAATAAAGGTCGGAGACTTTTCATTGATCCAGAAATGGCTAACGATCTCCAGGTCTTCGCGCTGCTGGAAACGTACACCCCCAGCCGAATCAAAAACCAGATCCATCCCGGCTCCCTCCGTATGTCCACGCGGTGTACGGCCCACCTCGTAAATATCGAGACCGAGAAACTCCTGCCCGTCGTGCGAAGCCATGGCCGTCATCTGGCGAATCGGCTCTGGGGCCGGATACGGTGTACCGGCCGGGACAATAATGAGATAATCATAGTCTCCTTTTTTCCGGTTATAGTAGCGCAGGGCATAGTCATGCTGGATATGGTCATAGAAATCCACCCCACCGACAAACGCCGCGCCACCGAGCGCCACCGCATCGAGCGGCCGGTGGTACTGCACCCGCTCCCTAAAGAGCTGACGAACCGCACGGCGCACCGAGGGGATGAGGCTAGAGCCACCTACGAGCAACACCGCCTTGATATGCTCACGGTCGTATCCCCGCTCTCTGGCCGTGGTGAGCGCCTGGTCGATAGCGGTCTGCAACGTGGCAAAGAGGCCGTGCTTTTCGAGCAGGTCTTCAAAGCGGGTACGGGTGTACTCGGCCCCGATGACCGCCCCGGTGCGTGGATCGGTTACGATGACCTCCGCCTGGTCTGCACTGGTCAGCTCTTCCTTGACCCGCTCCACTTCCAGCAAAAGCAGACCAGAAATCGGCAGAACATCTTCCGGTTGCTTTCGGGCACGGGCAAGCACATCTTGATAGAGCCACTGATCGATGACCGTACCCCCGATTTCCGCACCCCCTTTTCCCAGGACCCGGCATCGTTTCCCGCTGCTCGTTTCGCCTTCGATACGGACGATGGAGACATCGAGCGTCTCACCCCCAAAATCGACCACCATGTAGACATCATGCGCCTGGATATGGACTCCATAGCCGAGCGCTGCGGCGGAGGCCTCGTCCAAGAGGCGATAGCGGCAGATACCGGTCTTCTCACAAACCCGCGTCAACCAGTCCTGATAGTGTTCATAGGCTTCCACCGGCACGGTAAAGGCTACCGCCTCCTCATCCAGCCCAATGGCCGTGGAGGCATACGCAAGCACCCGAGACAGAAACTCTGCTCCAGACTCCGAGAAGGTGATAGAACGACCGTAAATGTTCCGTGGTAACTCCAGCCGATGGGAAATGTAACGTTTCATCCAGCGAAACGTCGCTGGTGCTTCCAGCCGTCCCTGATCGCGTACCTGCTTCCCGATCCACACCTGGTTGCTGCTATAGTGGATGAGGGAGGGAACGGAAGGCACCTCGATGATCGTATCAGTGCTATCCCGATAGCGCATTACCTGCGAGACATCCGGGATGGTCAAGGTTCTGGCCTGCCCAATTCCCGCATCCCATAAGGCCACCCGCGTATTAGATGTACCAAAGTCAATGGCCAGTCTACCCACCATACCTGCTAATCCTGTTCCACCAGGGCCTTGCGCAGGACCCGACCCTCAAAGTGGTAAAAATATGACCCCATTCCTCACATCCTCTGGTTCTCCGACCTTAGCAATGATTTCCAGGTCCTGAATACATCTTCCAATAGAAACGCGAAGTTGATGGGCATAGATTACACCGCAAAAGGGGGTGCCTTCTCTTTGCCGTCTAGCAGCCTCTGCTAGCAGGTCATCATCTCGCGTGAAAAGCACACGCTCCAATGCACTAGCTCGATCGAGTAATACTGAGTCATCCAGTTCGCTGGCTCCATTCTCATGAGCCGTTATCACATCTATGCTACGCAAACGCAATCCAATCGTAATGGCACGCGGTACGTGATGGTCCATGTAGAGCCTGATGGCCATCAAAGCAACCCTTTTGCTTTCAAGCGAGCTTTCAGCGGTGAGGGTGGCATTGTTTGCTGGACCTGCTCTACAAACTGCAGCCGTCGTTCGATGTCCCGATCCAGTTCTTCCTGGTGATCCCAATAGTATGCGAGCGCAGAATAGATTTGTCCCAACGTCAAATAAGGATGTTGGAAATGCAATTCTTCCGGACTCCAGCCATATGCTTTACTGTCCAGCACCAGCTCAACCACTTTCATGGTTGTACCGGCAATGATTGGAACATTTTCCTCATTCAAGACAATATGTTTGTATGAGGTTTCCACAACCAAATGCATCCCTCCTTTCTTTACTGCTCCTGCTCCACCAGGGCTTTGCGCAGGACCCGACCATGATACCGGTACCCGATAGACCGTACCCGCACCATATCCCCGGCCTCTATCTGGGAACCACTTCTCAACGGCTGGGCAATCTCCGGATCAAAGGCGATCGTCTCACCCATGACGCCAATCGGTTCGAGACCAGCCCGTTCCACCATGGTAGCAAATTGCCGGGCCAGTGTCATCACACCAGCCGCCGCCACCAGTGTTCCTGAGTCCAGGAGGGCTGCCTGCATCTGCAATTGCGACAAGGGTGCAGCCAGGCTAGTGAACAACTTTTCCAATACGGATTCTATACCATCCCGGATCTGCGCGGCCTGTGCTTTTTCGAGGGTCGAAATCTGTGTACGGGCAGCAGCCAGCGCTTCTTGCACTTCCTGTAGCTCCAGCCGGGTCGTGGCCAGATCACACCGCAATGCCACCGTAAGCTCGTCTTCCCGCTCATCCGGAGGGAAAGAGGGACTCATCAACGCTCGCCAGGCATGAGACAACCGTTGCATAATGGTCATACGGATTCTCCTGTAGGAAATGAGTCCTATTATTATCCCTCGATCGCAATCTCGATATCCGTCTCCCCAATCTCAACGGTCATCTGCTCATCCACCTCGATAGTATGACGCAGGTGATGACGGGCTAGCGCTTCGAGAAGCCGAATACCAACCCAGTATCCATCCTTTTGGTTTGTTTCTCCTCCAAAAGCTGACTGCAGCGTACTGAGTTGGTCTGGGTTGAAGCTGACTGCACGTCGCCGAATCATAGAGGCTACAGTCCCCAAGCGATCGATCCACAACTCACCACCATCACCATTAGTTGATGTATCGGAGAAGACAGACTGCGGATCAATATCGCAGAGGGCGAGACAAGCCAGGCGTACGAGCCAGTGCTGGTGTGTGCGTGCTTTCTCAATATCACTGGTGGTTATCTTGCCACTGGTTACCAGAGCAGTTAGAGCTGCAATAGCATCAGGCGGAGAGGCGTGATCTACCGTTTTCCGTAGGGTATCAGGAGATTGTTGAAGAAACTCCGAGCTATGACCGTGTTCTATCCACTTGCTCAGGACTGGTCCCAGCATGAAAGCAACTAATGGAAACTTAGCCGGGATAGCACCGATAGTGGAACGGATAGCGAGCAGTTCATCGAGAAGAGTAGCCTCAACCGTGTGCTGCGGCCGCCAACCCGCCTTTCGGAGCACATCAAGCGTAGCAACAACGTTCGACGGGGGTATGTGAAAGAGCAGGGCAAAGATCTCTGACCACTGCTGATTCCGGGCGTAGACATCGATGACGACCTCCGCTTCTCGTGCGATCAGTTCGCTGGCGAGCTTGCGCCGACGGAAGAGTCCAATCAACCTGGTATCGCCACTCTGGCGAATGACGTCGCTAATCCGCTGGCGGAGTCTCTCATCACCAGCCTGGTATTCTGCACGCAAATACTGGAGTTCAAAGTCAAGAGCAAAGTAACGTTCCAGTTGTCCGGTCAACAAAAACAGGACACAACGCCGGCTAATGCTCTGCGGTTGATAATCCTTCTCTTTGGCAATGGCTGCCACTGGGCCATCAGGTTCAGCAATGGCAAGCTCACACAACGCATCTATAGCCTCTGGGTCGGTAAGGGAGTGCAGGGTCGTAGTGGCGCGCTGAGCTATGGTGGGATCCCGATCAGTCCGTGCCGCTACTAGGGGGGCAATCGTGGCCGCGTTTTCCCCTGCAATCTCCAACCGGTTCGTCTGCAAGGCAGAGAGTACCCGTACCTCAATCGGTTGCCGTGCCACATACCGGCGTTCGGCAATGATCCGCCCCACCTCTCTATCTCGTCCTTGCACCCACAGCGCACACAGGGCATCCACTGCGCCAGGGTCGGTGAGGGAGTGCAACGCGGCGCTTGCTATGGTATGCACCTCCTGGTCATGGGAATGGAGAGCCTCAGCGAGATATGGTATAGCTTTGGCTGAGGGATTCTCTGCTAACTTGCGGCAGGCCGAACGCCGTCGCCAGGGGAGGAAGGAGTCCAGTCGCTGGCCGTATTTGGCGATGTCTTGCTGGTTCATGAGGCTGTTCCTTGCGTAGAGCCTGGTGTGGTTTTCCCAAATGATACTGCAGATAACAATTTCCGCCACAATCCCCAGGTGTCGCCATGTTTCAGATGACCGATCCAGCTCATCACCGATGCCCGTACATCAGCGAGAGACACCAGCCCATTGGCATAATCCTCCTGCAAAGAACGCAATCGGCGCTGGAAGCGCACGCCTGTTGAGCGACGCAGCCGTCGGTGGTCTGGATAGACCAGCCAGCCCAGAAACTCCACGCCGCACCGTGTGGGCAGCACACGGCACTTCCGTGGATGTAATTGCAGGCGAAGGCGGTTCAAGTAGGCCTGCATCTGGGTGGGGAGTGCAGCGAGCCAGGCCTTGTCGTCCGCAAAAACCAGAAAATCATCGGCAAAGCGCACATAAGCCCGGCAGTATAGCGACTGTTTGAGAAAATGGTCGAAGCCGTTGAGATAGACATTAGCAAAGAACTGGCTGGTAAGGTTCCCGATCGGGATACCACGTCTTCGCTGAGAGGGAGTGAACAGATCGTCGCCAGGGAAATACCGGATGACCTCTTCCTGGGGATTGGAGTTGTCCACAATACGACGGATAAGCCACAGGGTATCGGGACATTTGATCTTGCGTTCCAGACAACCGAACAGAATCGCATGGTCAATGCTCGGGAAATACTTCGCAATATCGCACTTGAGCACATAGGCGTATTGCCGGGCATAGTGTGTACAGCGGTCGAGTGCCTGATGCGTCCCTTTGCCCATCCGGTTGGTGTAGCTATCGTAGATAAAAGTTCTCTCAAAGATCGGTTCAATGACTTGACAAAGCGCATGGTGCACCACACGGTCCCGGTATGCCGCAGCGCTGATCAGGCGTGGCTTGGGATCACGGATAGAAAATGCCCGGTACGGACCAGGATGGTATGCACGGGTACGCAGATTGTCACGGAGGAAAAGCAACTCTGCTTCCAGATGGTAATGGAACGCCGCGACATCCGGTCGGAATCGTTTGCCACGACGCGCCCGATAGGCGGCTGTCACGAGATTCTCAAAGGAACAGATTTGCTCGTATAGATTACCGTAACGCTTCATTGCAGTCTGCTCCCTTCCTGCAAGTGGACGGGAGGTCTTCACATCTCCGCCGAGACACTACCAACCTCCCGTCTCCTCTTTGCTATTCGGCCACACGACGAAGTACCGTGCAACCAGGAGCCGGCCTGGGCTCTCGTGTGCTCGCCCCAGCCGTCCGTAGACTGCCAGGCTCCGGCCCGAGAGTGCTGGCGCCCCGGAATCCGTTGTTGTTCCGGTTCGTCGGGTTGTTGTTGCGGTACGCGCACCGGAAGTTATCGGTATTGTCGTTGTTCCACGAACCGCCCCGCAACACCCGCGCACATATCGGCCGTACCCCTTCTATTAATAATAGGCACAGACGCGATAATATTACTGTAGCAATTACCTGGTAGAACGTCAACCATTATTCCGGAGCACGTTTTGCCCAGCTACCGATCATGCGCCCTACCTCATTGATCATTTCGATGAGATATTCATATTGCCGGATGCTGATCAGCTTCTCCTCCACACAGAGCCGTACCCGAAACCGGAGGCGTTCCAGCAGCAGATTGGCTTGCTGCAGCAGGGCTTTCCTGGTATGCAGGTACTTTGCCTCAATCAGGAGGTCCAGAAGATCATACGTTGTGGTCAGCATCCGATCTCCCAGGACAAATTTCAGATCACGCGGGAGCGTGCTGGTCCGATGGGTCATCTCCCGGGCGAGATCGAACGCTTTGGTAATCACTAGCAGTTCCTCTGAAGATCCTGAAGTCTTGCGCGTCACCCTGTCATCCTCAGGTCAACACCCGGGGTCTTCGCTACGCTCAGACACCCGGGGTTTATCAACGACACACCGACTATCTATAAATGCATTAGGGATAAATTCCAGATCCTGGATCATCTTCATTTCCAGAGTTTTCCTTGAGCGAATTTCCTTGTTTGAACTCTGCCCATCCTGCTGAAGATACAACAGAAGAGTCAGGACAAAGGAAGAGACTATTACGGCTAAACATTTCTCCAGAGAATGAGAGTTGAGTGATCAAACTCAAAGGTCGGACGGAATTGCTTTAAGAAGTCCACACCAAGTAATCCATCCACACGTAAATCATGAGGCAAGGAAAACACTAGCACTTCCATATCAGTTACTCGATGGCTACCTACCTGCAGGCTGCGGAGATGCACAACCGGAGTTTGGGCTATCCGATGCACTGCAGCAATACGTTTCCAACGGATAGGCTGGGTGAGGTCTAACCCTATCTCTTCCGCTACCCATTGGGCTAGCAGAGTCATCGCAGTACCTGTATCGGCTAAAAACCAGTAACGATAGGCATCATTCAGTTGACACGGTATCACTAATACATCGCCATAAGCACGACGTCCCTGAATGCGATCACCTCTGTGACGGTTCCTCATAGAATTACAATAAGATTTTCAGGAACCTTAGGGCCTGCATAGAAAGTAAAAGTCTTCACTCCCGGTTTCTGATTGTGTAGCTGTCGAGTGTATGGTATGAGTCTCTCCCGATCGATGTCATGCGCAACCACAACACCCTTTATTGGATTCCCTTGCTTATCCCAGTCCGTTTCTTCTATCAACACCCACTGTCCGCTATATCGGGCTTCAATCTCTGTGAGGAAGAGTTCCTGTTCCGGATTCATACTTGCCTCTAAATTTTCTCAAGCGTTCTTTATGTTTTTTCGTTCCATGATAATCCTCTGCCAACTGCTCCAGAGTGAAAAAGATAAGATAGTGTATCGCACCCCAACAGCCTCGTCAATTTTCCCTTGCAGAGAGGATTGAAATTCTAAAGGAACCACGGAGACCCAGGGAGCGCAGGCGTCTCGCCTGCTACAGGCCAGAGGCCTGCGCTCCCGGATGACGATATGACTTCCCTTCGCTCTGCTTCGGGAGCGAAGCGAAGGGTTATCCATTCGACTCCCAGGGTATCCATATTTCTCAAGCAACTTTGCCATGCCAAAGCTCTCCGCTGACAAGGGGAGGGATGTGGCTCAGGTCAACACCCGGGGTCTTCGCTGCGCTCAGACACCCGGGGTTTATCGCATAATACCACTTTGATTACTTGATAGTGATACTGAAGCCTGTCATTGCGAGGAGCACAGCGACGAAGCAATCTCAACAACGGGATTGCTTCGCTACGCTCGCAATGACCACACCTTCTTGCGTACACTACTGTTCAAGAGCATTGGTATAACCTGCCAAAAAGCGCGCGAGCAGGGGCTTCGCCCCTGCACCCCCAAAGGGTAAAATGGTAAAAAAACAAAGGGTTATGTAAGAGCCCTGGCGCCCCGGAAACCGACGGAGTAGAGCCGGTACGACGGGCCGTAGCAGAGGCGGTACGCGCACCGGAAGGAATCGGTATAGCCGTAGCACCAAGAACCGCCCCGCAACACCCGCCACTGGCTGCTTCTGGGTGGTTGCAGGTCACCGCGTCTATACCGCTCATACGCTCCACTTTTATACCAGTCCGCACACCACTCCCACACATTCCCGGCCATCTGATACAGTCCCCACGGGCTGCACCCACTCGGATACCCCCAGACGTCACCGGTCGTCTCCTGGCCCCGGTTGTTAGCATTCCGGCACCGGCGACCATTCTCCCAATCGTTCCCCCAGGGATACTCGCGGCCATCGATCCCCCGTGCTCCCTTCTCCCATTCCAGCTCACTCGGCAACCGCAGCCCAGCCCACTGGCAATAGGCCTGCGCATCCTCCCAGCTTACACACACCACCGGATGATTAGCCTTCTCTGCCGGAAAAGAGTGACCACGCCACACCGGGGTGCCATAGTCAGCCTGATCGGGTGGGTGATGACCGGTGGCTTCCACAAACTTGAGATACTGCGCATTGGTTACCGGATGCAAGGCCAGGTAGTAGCCTGGCAGAGAGACCGGAAACTTCTCATCTCCGGCCAAAAACTCTCCCTCCGGGATCAGCACTAGCAGCGTGCCATCCCGCTCGTTCTCGATCAGCCAGTCCGGACCGAACACGGAGGACTGCAGAATGTGTGGATCAGAAGAAACCTGGGAAGGCATAGTCACCTCACGGATTTTCTTTAAGGAGTAGGGTGGGCTGAGCCCACCCTACCTGGGACACACCAAAACTGCAAACGGATCACATGGTTACGCGTAGGGGCGGTTCGCGAACCGCCCCTACTTTCTGGCCTCTATCCTGCCACAAGGCGTGAGAACTGTCAAGCCTCCTTTTGGCTATGCTGTCTCCCTCTATGCGCCTCTCTAAAGATCTCCCTTGATTCTGCCCTAGTTTTTTGGGGAATTTCATGCTATGCTACAGCAGAGACCAGGATTTATCTTGGGCAGGGTTATAAGGTTGGTACCTGCTTGCTGTTGTCGGCACTATTACGCTGTACAGACAGTAATACGGCTAGCACAAGGCTGTTAATTCTCTCACTTATAGAACCGTAGCAAGGGAGGGTGCAAGAATGCCTATGAAACTGGAAGAGCTAGAAAGGGAAGTCATGAAACTCAACCTTGAAGACCGGGCGGCTCTGGCGGAGAAACTCATTCTGAGCCTTGATGCTCCATCTGACGAGGAGAATTTGCATCTGTGGGTAAGGGAGGCGGAGAGGCGTCTGCAGGAGTTGCGGGAGGGCATGGTGGGAGAAATCCCGGCAGAAGAAGTCTTTCGGCGGGCAAGAGCTGCCATCGTATGAAGAGTGTTTTCTTCCATCCCGAAGCAGATGCTGAAGTCATCGAAACGGCTCGATACTATGAAATGAGGTCACCTGGGCTTGGTTTGTCGTTTCTCGCAGAACTCGAACGTTGCGTAGCTCAGCTCGTCGCCAATCCGGAGGCATACCAGATCGTCGGTAAGGGTGTCAGGCGGAAACCTTTCCGGCGATTCCCCTATAGTCTCCTCTATACCGTTGAGTCCGATCGTATACGAGTACTGGCAGTTGCCCACCAGAAGCGTCGTCCAAATTACTGGCAATCTCGTCTTTAGAAATCGACTATAGGTCGTGAGACCTTTTGTTAGACTATATCCTGGACATAACGCTGATAGGAATTACTACAGAAATCCGCCAAGAAACCGTGGATGCCGGATTAGCAGGAGGATACTCCGATACGCGATTGACTGCAGACTTTGTCGAACACTCGCTGTATCAGTTGCAAGGAGTAATGTAGATGACGGTGAGCGTCCAGACCATCTTCGATAACCGCATTGCTAAATATGTGAACTAGGTCAAAGCACGGCGCCAGGTGACCGAAGCCACTGTAGTGTGCGAATTGATTGAAGGGAGCTACGAACAACTCGTTCGGCAACTGCACAGTCGTTATCAGCGGGGAGAACTCGCCTTTCGGGCAGTGGCGGCTGAGTTGAGGCTATCTGTGCGTGAGTTATATGACCTTTTCGAGCAAAAGGGATTGCCCACCTAACAAGAGAATAGGGCTTTCATCTCGATCGAAGTGTATCCAGCAGATCGTCTGCAGTTGTCAGCATGCGATCCCTCAGGACAAACTTCAGGTCACGGTAAACACCTGGGGTCTTTGCTGCGCTTAGACACCCGGGGTTTAGTTGAATACCATGATTAGTAAGGGTTCGAGCGCTCCTTACCACTGCTCAACCAGTATTCCATCCACAGATCTAAAATGTTCATCACGGGTGACAAGAGTGAGCTGATATTGTCTGGCAATTGCGGCAATCCAGATATCGTTTTCAGGGATCGGTCGTCCTTGTTCTCGTAAATAGTTCTTAATAATTCCGTACTGCTTTGCAGTTGCTGTATCACAAGGAGGGCAAAACGTGATCGGAAATAGATTTCGATTTCTGGGCAAAGTGCATAGAGGCCTCCCTTCCTCATCGCTATTAGGAATGAACTCATAGCGGGTATTGCCTCCTGGTCATCTCGAAGCGCAGTGCAGGGAAGTCCACTCGTCATCCTGAACCCTTCGCTCTGCTCAGGGTAAACTCCCGAAGCGAAGCGTAGGGTAGTCCTTTTGTCATCCGTGAAGGACCTCCCATGAACTGTCCCAGAACTACGAGATTCTACGCGAAGTTTATCCTTAAGCGAAGTGAAGGGCTCAGCATGACATTGGAGGATTTACTCGCTACAAGTTCAATAAATAATGCTCTCAGATTCATACCATGCCACAGGTTGTTGATGGTGTCAAGTCAGATAGCAATACCGGCAAAAGTCTTCGGGCATTCTCAGGAGAGCTCTTGGGGAAAGCGCCTCCGCTGGGAGCGTGGGCGTCTCGCCGTCTGGCCTGACTTCGTTGTGGGCTCAGGCGAACGAGCTCAGGCGAAACCCTCAGGCGAACGAGCTCGACGCAGGCCGCTGCAGGCCGGAGGCCTGCGTTTCCAGAGCGCAGCGAAAGGTTGTCCATTCGACTCTCAGGACATGTATTTTCCCAAGCCATCTGGCCATGCCAGAGCGCCCTCCTGGATATGCATGAGGGCCTCTTCACCTGTATCCTGGCGATTTAGCCTTTGTACTTGACACTTGAGATCTCACACCTGAGATCTCAAATTTGAAATCCCTGCATCCTGGTGATTTAACCTTTGTACTTGACACTTCTCTTCCTGATCGGTATAGTCAGTTGCCGAGATTGACCAGTGCTTTGGAAAGTAAAGTACGACTCATTGTCATGCTGGGCCGAAGGCGCAGTATCTCCTTTTTGAGATGCTACGCAGAGTTTATTCCTTCGCGCTGCTCAGAGCCCGTCCTGAGTAAAACGAAGGACCAAGCTCTGAGTGAGATGAAGGTGGGGGTAAAGACTGCTTTCCCCCCCCATCCCACCCTTCCCCCCTGGAGGGGGAAGGAAAAATTGCAAATTTGGAGGTAATGCCTCTTGGGGGGGCGGCAAATGGATAACCCTCCGCTGGGAGCGCGGGCGTCTCGCCCGCGCTCCCAGGATTTCCTTATTTCCGAATTTCCGAATCGACTTGGGCAATGCCAAAGATTTCTCTTGGTTGTGTACTAAGGTTCTGAGTGGAATGAGAGAGTATGGAGGAAGGACAAATGACCAAATATCAGCACCTTTCCCGTCGCGAGATGTTACAACGCACTGCCAAAAACGGTCTGGGGCTCGTGGCCGGGATGTCTCTGGGACTCACCCCATGGACCGCCTGGGGAGAAGAGCCGCGTCGAGGGGGTATCCTCACCCTGCGTATCCCAGGTGATCCCCCTAATTTCGACTTGCACCAGAATACTACCTTTATGGTGAATCATGTGGTTACCCCCTGTTACAACCAGCTTGTGCAGTATGATCCCCTGGATCCAGATGCGATTATCCCCGATCTGGCCGAACGCTGGGAAGTAGGACCCGATGGCAAGAGTTATACCTTTTTTCTCCGAAAAGGGGTGAAGTTTCATGATGGCTCTCTGTTGACCAGCACAGATGTCCAGTATAGCCTGGATCGGATTCGCCAGCCGCCAGTCGGAGTGGTCAGCCCTCGCGCGGGAACTCTCTCGGCTATCGATGGGATTGAAACTCCAGACGCGCATACAGTGCGTATCCTTCTCAAACGACCGAATCCTTCTTTGCTCGCAGCGCTGGCCATCGGCTTCACCGCTATCTATCCCAAACACGTAGTGGAACGGGAAGGGGATATGAAACGGACGGTGGTCGGTACCGGGCCCTTTAAACTCAAACAATACACACGCGGGGTCAGCATCGAGCTCGAACGTAATCCGGATTATTTTATCCCTGGCCGTCCCTATCTGGATGGAATTACCATCTTTATCATGCCGGACAATAATACGGCCTATGCTGCTTTTCGGACGGGGCGTCTACATATGTTTCGTACGACGGCTAATCTGGCTCAACGTGCGCAAGGGGAACTCGGGGAGAAGATCGTCATCCAAAAGGTCCCCGCGATTAGTTTTGATACCTTTGTAATGAATGCGCGTCAGAAACCCTGGGATGATATTCGGGTCCGGGAAGCGGCTAGTTTGGCTATTGATCGAGAAGCGGCAATTAAGGTAATCGGGGATGGAGAAGGGCTGGTCGGAGGCTATATGCCCCCGACTGGACCGTGGGCGCTCCCTCGAGAGGAGTTGCTGCAAATTCCGGGCTATGGCCCCAATAAAGAAGCTGATCGAGAACGCGCCAAACAATTATTGGCTGAGGCAGGGTATCCGCAAGGTTTTAAGACCACCCTGCTGACCCGAAAAGCTTTTGAAAGACTGGGGGTCTTTGTCAAAGATCAACTGGCCCGTATCGGGATCGAGGGGACCGTGGATGTCAAAGAAACCGCTGCGGCGTTTGATTTGGTGAATCAACGGACCTTTGACTCTTCCCCCTGGCCTTTTGGGACAGCGATTGACGATCCCGATTCCATCTTTGGAGAGTTTTATACCTGTCAGTCGGTACGCAACTATAGCGGCGTATGTGTCCCAGAGGTGGATGCGCTCTTTACCCAGCAATCGCAAACTCTGGATATTGCAGAACGGAAGAAACTGGTGCAGGAGATGCAACGCAAAGCCCTTCCTCACTTCGGGAAGGTTATTCTGCTCTGGCACTATGATTTTCTGGCCCTCTGGCCCTCTGTCCGAAGTTATCGAAAACATCCCAGCCTGTATAATAATAATCGGATGCAGGATGTCTGGCTGACCCAGGGATAATCTGATTCTGATAAGGAAAGTATGCGACGGTATCTCCTCAGACGACTAGTCCAGGTTGTTCCAGTGCTGATAGGTATTTCCATTGTGGTCTTTCTGATTATGCGCTTGCTGCCTGGAGATGTAGCGGCCATGATCCTGATGGGACCTACCGGAGAAGCGGGCGTACGTCAGGAAGATCTCCTGGCCTTGCGTGAAAAGCTGGGACTCAATGATCCATACCTGGTCCAGTATCTGCGCTGGATCAAAGAGATGGTATTCCTGGAAGGGGGAACCTCTCTATGGAGCGAGACTCCGGTATTTCAGGAAATCAGGCAGCGTCTCCCCTTAACCATAGAGCTGGCGGTGCTCTCCCTGCTCTTTTCGTTGCTGATTGCCTTGAGCAGTGGGATCTTGTGTGCTGCGTGGCAGGACACTCCGCTCGATTATACACTGCGGATGCTGAGCATGCTCGGTCTCTCCATTCCCAACTTCTGGCTCGGCACGTTGCTTATTCTGGGGCTTTCGCGCCTCTTTTTCTGGAGTCCCCCTCTCGGATATACCGATTTCTTCTCCGATCCCTGGACGAATCTCCAGCAGGTCATCTGGCCGGTACTGGTATTAGGCACCGGTCTTGCTGCAGTTACCAGCCGGATGACTCGTTCGGCCATGCTGGAAGTGCTCCGTGAAGACTATATCCGCACCGCCTGGGCTAAAGGGCTTTCCGGGAAGAGGGTGGTGATCCGGCATGCCTTACGGAATGCGCTGTTGCCGGTTATCACCCTCTCGGCGGTGCAGCTCGGACATCTGCTCAGTGGTACGGTGATCGTGGAGATGATTTTTACTCTTCCCGGAATCGGACGCTATCTGGTAGACTCCATTCTCCACCGGGACTATCCGGTGATTCAAGCCATCGTCACTCTGATTGCCGTGATGTTTGTTTTGCTGAATCTCCTGGTCGATTTGCTCTATGCGGTGATCGATCCGCGGATTCGATATGGGTAGTACCCCACGGCAAAAGCTCCTCTGAGTAAGTATGACTAAGCATTTTTCACAAAAGCCAGGGGTAGGATGGGCTGTGCCCACCAACACAGCCATGGTTCTTCTTGGTGGGCTGAGCCCACCCTACAGGCTACACAAAACGCAAGAAAACCAGTCATAGTTACTTGGAGTTCATTATTTTCAGATATTTATCACAGCATAGAGAGCACAGAGGTCTTTCCTCTGCTTTATCCCTATCCTCTGGCCTCTGTACTGAAAAAACGTATGTGCCCCCATCCCAACCTTCCCCCTCCAGGGGGCGGCAAGCGGACAACCCTGCGCTCCGCTTCGGGATGACGAATGGACTTCCCTGCGCTCCGCTTCGGGGAAGGGGAGATTGCAAATTTGGGGGTAAGGATAAGGTTCTAGGGAGAGGATGTATGGTTTCGAGGCGATCACGGAGAGGAATAGAAACCTTTTTCCGTCGTAAACCGCTAGGAGCGGTGGGAGGGGTCTTGATCGGGCTCCTGGCCCTGGCTGCGCTCTTTGCTCCTTTTCTTGCTCCGTATGATCCCTACGAGATCCGGGCTCTGGAAATTTTTGTCCCGCCTGGACACAAATTTTGGCTGGGGACAGATGATTTCGGACGTGATGTGTTCAGTCGTATTATCTATGGAGCACGTATCTCCCTCTATGTTGGCCTCCTCTCAGTAGGGTTAGGGACGACAATGGGCGCCCTGATCGGTCTAATCAGTGGTTATTGGGGAGGAACCGTAGACGATGTGCTTCAGCGAGTGATGGATTCATTGCTCGCTTTTCCATCCTTGATCCTGGCACTGGCTATTGTGGCGGCTCTTGGACAGAGTACGACAAACGTCATCATTGCGGTTGCGATTACCACCATCCCCTCCAGTGCCCGGGTGATCCGTGCAAGTGTGCTCTCAGTCCGTACCCATCTCTATGTAGAGGCTGGTCGGGCTCTGGGCGCACCAGAAACCCGTCTGCTCTTTGCTCATATTTTGCCGAACTGTTTTGCACCGTATATCGTGCTGGCCACCACAGCCCTAGGGAATGCGATTCTTGCCGAAGCTGCTTTGAGTTTTTTAGGATTGGGTACCCCTCCTCCCGAACCCTCGTGGGGTACTATGCTTAGCGGTGGAGCCCAGAGTTATGTGTGGCAAGCGCCCTGGATGGCCATATTTCCGGGTGTGGCTATCAGTCTTGCGGTGTATGGATTTAATCTGTTTGGTGATGCTCTGCGGGACTTGCTAGATCCGCGGCTGAAAGGGTAACAGCCAGTGCTCAGCACTCGTTTCCCCTCATCCTGCTCCTCTCTGGGTTAAAGAGTTGAGTTTGGGTGATATAGTCAGAGAAACACCCGGGGTCTGGAGGTATTCTGGCTGTCCTCAGAACGCCGGATATGTGTTCCTTCCCCTGCAACCTCTGGAAAGGAGAATGGTGCACAGACTGTCCGGCGCTGGACTCCAGGGGGAAGAGAAACCTGGTAGCAAGGGATGTTTTGTGATTGGTCGTTTGACAGTGTATAATACTTTGAGGAAAGGTAAATGCTCATGATGGATACGGAATGGATTCGCGAGTATGTGGGATGGGCGGATGTAGACCCGGTTACGCCGGTCATTGCGGGCAGCTATGGTACCTGGACGGTGACTTATCGTGCCGGAAAATATGGGGTAGATGATGGGGGGACGATTAAGATATGTGTGCGTACGGCCTGTGATTGGGGGCGGTTTCAGTTTGAGGATCCCAAAGCTCCAAACTTTGTCACGGTCAAGACGAACAGTCAGGCTGCCCTCCGGGTACGGCTCGATCCCAAAGCCTATATCCGCCCTTGGGGACGAGGGATCGTGATCGATGTCTATGATGGGTATCTCTCCCCTGGTGATACGGTCACTATCACTATTGGAGAACGAAGCCACGGATCTCCCGGAAGTCGCGCCCAGACGTTCTGCGAAAAGACCTTCGAGTTCAAGGTCGTGGTGGATTGTTTTGGAACGGGAGAATTCATTCATCTTCCCGATACGCCTACTCTGGAGATTATCAGTGGTCCTGCGGCAAAACTGGTAGCCATCCTCCCTTCTACAGCCACTCCTGATGAAACAACCTGGATGATGGTGAAAGCGGAAGACCAGTGGGGCAATCCTTCCGCCGGATATACAGGTACGGTGACTTTTCAGACAGAAGATGCTTGCCAGGGGCTCCCGGCCACCTATCACTTTACATCGGCAGACCAGGGGGTACACCGGTTTGAAGGACTCCGTTTCACAACCCCCGGGATATATCGCGTACAGGTTGAAGATACCGAGCAGAAACTGCGAGCAGAGAGTAATCCACTGGTCTATCAGGCTTCTCCTCTCCCCTTTCGGCCATACTGGGGTGATATGCATGGGCAGAGTGAGGAGACAGTAGGAACCAACAGTGTAGAGGATTATTTTCGATTTGCCAGAGAAAAATCAGGAGTAGAATTTTGCGGCCACCAGGGGAATGACTTTCAGATTACCCCGGACGTATGGGCAGAAATCCAGCGCTGTGTCCGGGAATTTTATGAACCGGGCCGTTTTGTCACCTTCTTGGGATATGAATGGTCTGGCAACACCTGTGCGGGTGGGGATCGTAATGTGTTTTTTGCCACCGATCAGGCTACCATTTTTCGCACCAGCCACTGGCAGATCGCGGACAAATCGGATATCCAAAATGATCGGTATCCTTTACCCGTTTTGTATGAGCAATTACGGGGACGAGAGGATGTGTTGCTGGTGCCACATATTGGGGGACGCCGAGCGAATCTCGAATTTCTCGACCCGGAACTCGAATCGGTCCTGGAAATCCATTCTGCCTGGGGTACCTTTGAGTGGTTTTGGGAAGAAGCTTTGCGACGTGGATACCGTCTGGGTATCGTCGCGAATAGTGATGGACATAAGGGTCGCCCCGGGGCTAGCTATCCGGGAGCTTCTCAATTTGGAGTCTATGGGGGATTGACCTGTATCTATGCCCGGGAATTGACCCGGGAAGCTCTCTGGGAAGCACTGAAAAAACGCCGGGTCTATGGCACAACTGGTGAACGGATCCTCCTGGATGTCCGCTGTGGAGAGCACTGGATGGGGGAAGAATTTTCGGTTACCACTCCTCCGACTATTCAGGTCAAAGTCATGGGCACAGATGGAATAGAACGGGTAGAGCTCAAACGAGGGCTGGAAACTATCCATACTGTCTCTCCAGTACCTGGAGAGGTCAAAAACTCTTCCCTCTTTCGTATCGCCTGGAGTGGCGCCCGTCATGTCCAGCGTCATCGGGAGACGGTGTGGGATGGGAGTCTGGTGCTCGATAAGGGACGTATTGTTCATGCTGAAGGATATGCCTTTGATTCTGTGGCAGAGGGGATTACCTCCTGGGACAGCAAACGGGTAGAGTGGCGGTCGATCACTACTGGTGATACCGATGGCATTCTGGTGCAGGTAGAGGCCCCAGACGATGCCCAGTTTCATTTTACCTCTGCCCCTAAGAGTTTTTCCCTTCCTCTCCGTAATGTTCAGGAAGAGCCGGTTGTTTTTGCGGTTGGAGGGATCAGACAACGGATAGTTGTCCAGCGACTCAGTGGAGAGAAGGGGCCTAGAACGGTGGAGTTTTCCTATACCGATACGGCTATGCCAGAGGGGTGGAATGCCTATTATGTGCGCGTCTTACAACAAAATGGAGCTCTGGCCTGGAGCAGTCCACTCTACATTACCAAGACTCCCTGACCTGCCTATTCACCACAGAAACACGGAGAGCACTGATGAGGATCGGATTTTTCTGCGCTTTGCTCCCGGAGCGAAGCGCAGGGAAGTCCAATCGTCATCCCGGAGCGAAGCGCAGGGAAGTCATCTGGTCATCTGAGATGACGATTGAACTTCCCTATGCTGCAGGAGAATTCAAATCTAAAATCCGAAGTCCAAAATCTCCATAAACTCCGTGTCTGCATGGGGCCATTTTCAAGAAAATTTCTCGTGTGAAGAAGGAGCACTGTTGCATGAAATATCGAAGTCTGTTGTGGTGTACGCTTATGGTTGTGGGATGGTGGGTAGGATGGGGAACGGGATGGGGAAATGCTCAGGAGCTCTCGCAAGGGTTAGGGCCCTTACCTGTACGGAACTTTCAACCTGTCCAGCTCCTCTTTTTAAATCTCCCCTTCGAAGGAGCGGAAGTCACTCCACAAGGAAAATGGGCGCTCTCTTTTGGCTTTACCGAGTCTAATACAATGAATGAGGTGAACCAGAAGGGGGAAAAAACCGAACTGTTATTTGATTTGGAGACAACGCGGTTTGTCCTTGGCGCAAAATACGGGCTTTGGGATCGGGTGGAAGTGGGATTGGAGATGCCCTTTATCCTGCGCTGGGGTGGATTCCTGGACCACTTTATCGAAGGCGTAGAGCGAATAGTAGGCAGACTCAATCAGAATCGGGAGGAGAGGCCGGACAACAGTATCCGTTTTCGCTTTCAGCGAGAGGGAATAGAGGTGTTTTCTCGGGATGATGCTGCTTTTGGACCAGGTGATCTGGTCTTAGGCGCCAAAGGACTGGTATGGAAAGAGGAACGCTTTCTCCCGGCTATCGCTGCCCGCTTTATGCTCAAACTCCCCACAGGGAGTGAAGATCAACTCTTTGGGAGTGGAAAGCCGGATATCGGATTAGGACTCAGTATGCAGAAAACCCTCTGGCGATTTGTCTTTTATGGAAATTTGAACTATATCATTCCCGGGGAAGTGTTTGCGGAGGCGGGATTAGAAACTCGAAACTTCTGGACCGCTGGCTTTGGTGGAGAATTCCGCTGGACCCCCCGGTTTTCTTTACTTCTTCAGACCGAATTTTATCAGTCTGTTTTTGAGAAGGTGGGAGTGGAAGAACTGGATCTGGATCTCTGGGAACTCGCTTTTGGATTCAATTTCGCCCTTTCTCCAAACCTCCTCTGGCAGTTTGGCGGTATTCAAAATATGGTTGTCGAATCCGGAGCAGACTTTTCTTTGCACTCAAATTTTGTGTACCGGTTTTGAATCGAGAGTATTGCTGAGTCTTCCTTTCGCCGGGGCTCACCTCCACCACGTCTGTCTCTGTTATGGAGATACGTGGCGAAGGGAGCTCCTGTGAGCCTTCCTTTGATTCTGCAGGATATCCTGAATATTTTCCCTTTTACCCAACCATTCATCACTACCATTCTTGACTTTGTCTCTTTCCTGTTGGTATGCTTTTGACAGGCAATGACCTTTATATGTTTGGTTTTCTGGACTTATCTCTTCCAGGTAAAGAAGTTCCTTTTCCAGGATGTCTCAGGATACCTCTTGAGGAAGTGCTTAGGAACAGGAAAAGTCCTGTTTATATTGAGATAAGGCTGTTCACATCTAGCGGGAGTTTCTAAGGAGGGATTCTTATGCTTCCCCTGCAACACGAACTCGAAAGAAGTATCGAAGGTGAGGTACGTTTTGATACCTATTCCAAAATTCTCTATAGCACCGATGCCAGTTTATATCAGATAGAGCCGATTGGAGTGGTTCTTCCCAAGAATATTCTGGATATTATCACAACCGTACAGATTGCTCGAAGCTACCAAGTGCCTATTTTGCCCAGAGGTGGTGGCACCAGTCTTGGTGGACAGGCTGTTGGTCATGCTGTTGTACTCGATCTGTCCAAGTATATGAACAAGATCCTGGAAGTGAATCAGGAAGAACGCTGGGTGCGTGTCCAGCCAGGTATTGTACTGGATGAACTCAATGCGGCGTTACGTAGCACCGGTCTCTTTTTCGCTCCAGATGTCTCCCCGAGTAACCGGGCCAATATCGGAGGGATGATCGGAAATAATTCCTCTGGAGCTCACTCTATTCTCTATGGGAAAACCATTGACAATGTCTATGAACTAAAGGTCGTCCTCTCTGATGGGCGGGAGATCCTTTGTAAAGACCTCACCGCAGAAGAGCTTCAGGATAAAACCAGACTGCTGGGTATCGAAGGACAGGTCTACCGCACTATTCCTCGCATTGTGGAACAAAATAAAGAAGAGATCCTCAAACGTTATCCCAAAATCATGCGTCGGGTTGGTGGCTACAATCTCGATGAGTTTGTTAAGGATCAACCATTTAATCTGAGTAAGATTTTGATCGGCTCCGAAGGGACATTAGCCGTAACGACCGAGGCGAAGCTCAAACTGGTGCCTCGTCCAAAAATGACTGCAGTGGATGTCATTCATTTTCACGATTTACTGGAAGCGATGGAAGCTTCTCAGGGGATCCTGCAGCATCATCCAGCAGCCGTAGAACTGATCGACCGTATGATTATCAATTTGACCCGGGACTCGTTGGATTACTCACGCAAGATGACCTTTGTGGAGGGGGATCCGGCTGCTCTTCTCTTTGTGGAATTCTACGGAGAATCACAAGCCGAACTGACCGAAAAGATCGAAGACCTGGAAGCCCATATGAAAGAAAAAGGGTTTGGTTTTCACTTTGTGCGAGCCCTGGATGAGAAGAAAAAGGGGGACATCTGGGCTGTCCGCAAAGCAGGGCTAGGGTTGTTACAGGGATTGAAGGGGGATAAAAAACCGATAGCTTTTGTGGAAGATACTGCTGTGGCTCCAGAAAAGCTAGCTCCCTTTGTAAAACGTTTTGATGAGATCATTCGTGCGCATGATACTACGGCAGGGTATTATGGGCATGCCAGTGTCGGTTGTCTCCATGTTCGACCCCTCATCGATGTAAAACAGGCCTCGGAAATCCGGAAGATGCGTTCTGTCGCCGAACAGGTGCTCCGATTGACCATGGAGTTTGGCGGAGCGATGAGTGCAGAGCATGGTGATGGTCTGGTACGCAGTGAGTGGAATGAGATCTTCTTTGGCACGCAACTTTACAATGCCTTTCGTGAGGTCAAGAGGACCTTTGATCCTCAGGGAATCATGAATCCTGGGAAGATCGTAGATGCTCCCCGGATGGATGAAAATCTGCGCTACGGAGCGAGTTATCGTGCGCTTTTCATCCCAACCCATCTCAATTTCTCCCGCGAAGGAGGGTTTGACCGGGCCATCGAACAGTGCAATGGGATGGCGATCTGCCGGAAAACCCTGGAGGGAACGATGTGCCCTTCGTTTATGGTCACCCGGGAGGAAGAATATTCCACTCGAGGTCGAGCCAATGCCTTACGTGCGGTGTTATCCGGGAAACTTCCTCCGGAGGAGTTTACTAGTGAGCGGATGTATGAGGTGCTCGATCTCTGTATCGAGTGTAAGGGGTGTAAAGCAGAGTGCCCCTCTAACGTCGATATGGCCAAGCTCAAATATGAATTTCTGGCCCATTATAACGAGAAAAATGGCCTCTCCCTTCGTTCCTGGATTTTTGGGAATATTTCCACTCTGAATCAGGTGAGTGCTTTGGCCCCTGCTCTTGCCAACCAGATGCTGTCCAGCAAGGTAGGAAAATGGCTGCTCGACCGGGTGGTGGGGATTGACCAGCGCCGTACCCTACCTCTTTTTGCGGCTCAACCCTTTACCAGATGGTTTGCCAGTCGTAATGGCTCGGCCTCTCCTGGCCCTAATGGGACTGTAGTGCTCTTTCATGATAGCTTTATGACGTATAATGAACCGGAGATAGGCATTGCCGCCACACAGTTACTGGAAAAAGCGGGCTTCCGGGTGCTTCTGGTTGACAAACGGTGCTGTGGACGACCGATGATCTCCAAGGGGATGATTGAGGCAGCTCGAGAGAATGCGCGGTATAACATTGAGCAACTGGCTCCGTACGCGGAACAGGGTATCCCCATTATCGGTTGTGAGCCAAGCTGTCTGGTTACACTCCGAGATGAATATCTCGATCTGGTGGATGATCCACGGGCTGAACTGGTCGCCCGGCACTCCCTTATGATCGAAGAATTTCTCCTGCAGATGCACGAAGCGGGTAAACTCTCCCTTCGGTTCAGAGAGACACCCAAGAAGATCCTCCTGCATGGTCACTGTCATCAAAAGGCGATTATCAGTACCGCCCCCTCTTTGCAGGTGCTCCGTTTCCCACCGGGATTTGAAGTGGAGGAGATCAATTCCGGCTGTTGCGGTATGGCGGGAGCGTTTGGATATGAAAAAGAACACTACGATTTCTCAATGGCTATAGGCGAACAGCGTCTGTTCAAAGCCATTCGCGCCAAAGGACCGGAATATGAAATCGTGGCTGCCGGTATCTCCTGCCGTCATCAGATCTTGCAAGGAACTGGACGTAAACCCCGGCATCTGGTGGAGGTATTGCTGGAGGCTTTATAACTTACCATTGTCAAGATAGCCGGACAATGGTAAGTTTCGATTCTCTTGAGATTGCTTCGCTACCCTTTCGCCACGCTCCGGGAGGCAAACGGGCAACCCTACGCTGCGCGCTCTGAGCTAGCCAATTGGAGAGGACTCCGGCTTCTTTAATTGACGTAGATACTACTCCAACCCAAGTTAGCCCTTTTGGACCGAGGGATAAACCATGAGCATCTTCACCATGCACCGGCAGGTCATCGAGGACTACCGCAAGTATGTGCAGAGCTTCCTCTCCATCGGAAACAGTATCCGCCTCTATCGCCACCAGGAAGAGGCCATACGGAGAGCCCTGGCGCACGAGCATTTTGTGGTGACCAGTGGCACTGGCTCCGGTAAAAGTCTTACTTACTTCATCCCTGTCTTCCAGGCCGTACTCGATGGCAACTCCCAGGAGTCCAGGGTATGGGCTATCGTGGTATACCCGATGAATGCCCTGGTCAACTCGTAATACGATGCCCTCAAACGCCTGGCAGATCAGTACAAAGCCCGCACCGGCAAAGACCTTCCCGTCCGCTTTGCCCGATACACTGGGCAAGAACTGGACAACGAAAAACAGCGTATCCAGCAAAATCCCCCGCATATTCTGCTCACCAACTATGTCATGCTGGAACTGATGCTGGTGCGTCCACGAGAACACCCTTTTGTAGACCGCACGACGACCGGTCTGCAGTTTCTGGTGCTAGACGAACTGCATACCTATCGCGGACGACAGGGAGCGGATGTGGCCTTGCTTATCCGCCGCCTCCGGAAACGCTGTGGCAATCCAAACCTGCTGTGTATCGGCACCAGCGCCACCATGGTGTCCGGGACAGCCACCACTCCGCACGAGAGACGAGAAGCGGTGGCGGAGTTTGCCGGTAAGCTCTTTGGAGTGCGGGTCCGACCGGAAAACATCCTCGAAGAAACCTTACAGCGTATCACCACTTTCCCGGCCCTTCCTCCGCCAGAGGATCTCCGCCAGGCCCTGCACGCTCCTCTCCCGAATACCCTGGAGCAGATGCTCCGCAACCCGCTGGCTGCCTAGATTGAGCTCACTTTTGGTCTGGAGCAGGAAGCCGGTGGCCATTTGCGCCGCAGAACGCCGATCAGTCTAAAACAGGGTGCAGAACAACTTACGGAGACGACTGGGGTGGATGTGCAGAGCGCTCAGGAACGCCTGCAAGCGCTGCTGCTGAAAGGGAGTCAACTAAAAACAGCAGAAGGTTCGGCGCTGTTTGCTTTTAAACTCCATCAGTTTATTACCCAGGGGCGGACCATTTATGCCACGCTGGAACCAGTCTCCACCCGACTCCTCACCCTGGAAGGACAATACTATGCCCCCACAAACGGCAACGAGCGCGTCCTGTATCCCCTGCTGTTCTGCCGGATCTGCGGCCAGGACTACTATGCAGTGCTCCAGGATGGAGAGCGCGGGAAACTCCTTCCCTACACCCCAGAAAGTGAGGCGTTAGCGGAAGGAGAGCTTAATGCAGGCTATCTATTCCTGGAGAATGAGGCCAGCGCGTGGAGTCCAGAACACCTCCCGGTGGAATGGCTAGATCAAAGGGGGAGAGTGAAGCCGGATTATCGGGTGCACGTGCCACAGCCGCTCTGGATCTCTCCGGATGGCTCCTTTGTCCATCAACCAGAGGGAGGAACGGTACAAGCCTGGTTTCAACCCAGACCATTTCTCCTCTGCCTGCACTGTGGCGAGTTTTATACCCGGCGTGATAAACACGATTTCCGTAAACTCACCGGGCTGTCCAGTGAGGGACGCAGCACCGCCACGACGGTCCTGTCGGTGTCCGCACTCCAGCGGGCGCCGATCGGGGAAATCGAAGGAGCGGCGCGTAAACTCCTGAGCTTTACCGATAACCACCAGGATGCTTCCCTCCAGGCCGGACACTTTAACGATTTTGTGCAGGTCTCTCTCTTGCGTGCGGCCATCTTTGCGGCCTTAAAACAGCAACCACAGCTCCGTTTTGCTACGGTAGCCGAACCGGTGGTCTCTGCCCTCGGTCTTCCCTTCGCAGAAATCGCGGCAAACCGCGAGCTGGATCCAGACACACCGCAAGGACGCGAAGTATGGGCTACGTTTCGTGACCTGACCGCCTACCGCATTTACGAAGACCTCCGCCGGGGATGGCGGGTGGTACAACCCAATCTGGAGCAATGCGGATTGCTCCGTATAGGATATGTCGGATTGGAGGATCTCTGCGCCGATGAATCTAAATGGGAAGAGCTTGCTCCGCTCCAGACTCTGACCCCAGTGCAACGCAAAGAGCTACTTACGGCTATGCTGGATCATTTCCGCCGGAAGCTCGCCATCTATGTGGACTGCCTCCAGGAGCAACCCCAGCAACAACTGCGTCGCCGGGTGCAACAGCACATCAACGAAAAATGGGGACTCGATGATACGGAAAGACTGCGCACCGCTACCCGGTTTCTGCTTCCCGGTCAGAACACTCGGACCCGGGAGGGGCTGAGTTTGGCCGAAAACAGCCTGATTGGACGCTATATACGCCGCATGCTTCCCCTTGCTGCACCCTATGCCGAGCTCATCCAGAAGCTCATCAACCGGCTCTGTACGCACGGGTTGCTCCGCAAAGGCACGGAAAGGGGGATAGAGTTTGTCCAGCTCGATGCCACTGCCCTGATCTGGAGCAAAGGAGACGGCACTCCTCCCCCGCCCGATCCTATCTATTCCCGTCGGGTCACCAGTACAGTGTATGCCGAAGTCCAGCATCAGGCGAATATCTTCTTCCGCGATTTTTATCAACAGGCTGTTCGCTCTTTACCCGATATCAAAGGGCGAGAGCACACCGCGCAGATTTCTTATGAAAAACGCCAGGACAGAGAACATCGATTCCGCGAGGGGAGCCTGTCCTGTCTCTTCTGCTCGCCTACCATGGAACTCGGTATCGACATCGCGGATTTTCGGTTGGTTCATCTCCGTAACGTACCACCCACACCGGCCAATTATGCCCAGCGGAGTGGTCGGGCGGGACGGCAAAGGGATCCAGCTCTGGTCTTTACTTACTGTTCCGTCGGGAGTGGCCATGACCAGTATTTCTTTCACCACCGGGAACAGATGGTCGCCGGTGCGGTCCGGCCACCACGCATAGACCTGGGGAACGAAGATCTGATCAGAGCACACGTGCAGGCGATCTGGCTCGCCAAGGTGCGTCTCTCTCTGGAGAATTCCATTACGGAGATCCTGGATTTGGACCTCGAAGACTACCCGCTACAGGAAAATATCCATACGCAAATCCAACTGTCCGCATCCCGCTTACCGGAATGCGTTACCGAGGCGCAGCGCATCTTGCAGACCTGCGAACCGGCCCTGTCTGCCAGTGGCTGGTATAGCGCAGAGTGGCTGGAAAATGTCTTCCGTCGTGCTCCCGAAGTCTTTGACCGTACTTTTGACCGCTGGCGTGAGCTCTATCGAGCGGCCATGACTCAGCTCCAGGAAGCACAGCATACCTTCTTCCATTCCCGGAACAAGCCGGAGCAAGAAGAGGCTCGGCGACGTATGGATGAGGCGAATCGCCAGCGGAACCTGCTCTGCAATATTGAGACAACCCGTGAAGAATCAGACTTTTATCCCTATCGCTATCTGGCCAGTGAAGGCTTTCTGCCCGGGTACAACTTCCCGCACTTACCCATCCGCGCCTTTGTACCCAGAGATAACGGGCAGTTTATCACGCGACCACGCTTTCTGGGCCTGACGGAATTCGGTCCCCAGAATATCGTCTATCACGAGGGAACAAAGTATCAGGTACACCGGCTCATAGCCGCACCCGGTGGCCTAGAAGCTCGACGTTCCCAGGCCAAACTCTGCCAGGTCTGTGGATACTTCCAGAGTGATGTCCAGCATGATCTCTGTGAAAACTGTGCAGCCCGCCTGGATGCTTCGACTAGCGAAGTCGTTCCCCTGCTCGAGATGTCCAATGTCAAAACCGGGCGACGAGAACGAATCACCTGTGATGAAGAAGAGCGACGGAGGTGGGAGTATCAGTTAAGTACCCATTTCCGGTTTGCTCCGGCTGCTGGGGGGCAAAACGCACCCTGGAGGGAGTGATTTATGATACAACCAACTCTCCATTATTCCGGATGGTATACGCTCCGGCGGCTACACTCTATCGTATAAACCATGGCTGGCGGAACAGGAGAGAACGAGGATTTTTGGTTGATCTCGCTACCGGTGAATGGCTAGCTCGCCCAGACCCAGAGGAAGAGGAAGGTCCTCCCCAGGCCACTTATCGACCAGATAGAGTACGGCTGTATGTGCAAGATACTCTCAATCTGTTACTGCTCTATATCATCCGGGAAGATTGGCCCTGGGATGAGTATATGCAGGCTACCTTCCAGTACGCCTTGCAGAGAGGCATAGAACAGACCTTTCAGATCGAGGAAACGGAAATGGTCACCGAACGGATTGGCTCGGGAGGACAGCGGGCACTCCTCTTCTGGGAAGCGGCGGAGGGAGGGATCGGAGTCCTTCGACGGCTTATCGAAGAACAGAGGGCCATGGCCCAGGTAGCGCAAACAGCGTTAGAGCGCTGCCATTTTGATCCGCAGACTCAAGAAGACCACAAACCAGATTGCGCCCGTGCCTGTTACCAGTGTCTGCTTTCCTACACCAATCAGCGAGACTATGCTTTGATAAACCGCCATCTGGTAAAGGACATGCTCAGCCAGCTTAGCCACAGTATCACCCATCCACGACAAGAGAGGCGGGATTACGAGGAGCACTATCGCTGGCTCCGGGCGCTAACAGACAGCCGTTCTGATCTGGAGCGGCGCTTTATCGATCACCTCTATCACACCAAACGCCGGTTGCCGGAGGAGGCGCAAAAGCCCTTAAGCGATTATCTGAGTATACCAGACTTCTTTTACGAACCAGGTATCTGTATCTTCTGTGATGGTACCGTGCATGATGAGCCGGGACAAAAGGAAAAAGACCGCTTGACCCGTCTAGAGCTGAAAACACGCGGATACCGGGTCATCGTCATTCGTTATGACCGTGATCTGGAAGAGCAGGTTGGTCAGTATCCAGACATCTTTGGCGAGGCGCACGGGTAATTTTTACACATCGGAAAATCGATTATGCTATCTCGGTTGTAGAGACCAGTTTCAAATCTACTCCTACCAGAGCAGCATTCGGTAGGAGCGAATTTATTCGTTATGTCATTCTGAGCGACTGAAAGGAGCGAAGAATCTCATTACTCATATGTTGTGGACGGATACATCCGATTTACAATCCCGTCTAAACACTGTATAATTCAGCCATACCATGACCGACTATCAATACCTACCAATCAGAGGAGAGGTTTCTTACAGCCCTAATGCGAGCCTGATGCGGCTCTCTACTTCGGCCAAATCAGAGTCAGTGAGCCGTCCGGGTTTGTAGCGAACGAGCTGCGGATCCAGGGTAGCGAGTTTGGCTCTGACCCAGGAAGGGGAAAGCAATTGCGCAGCTTGCCAGTCTCTCAGTTCGTAATCATAGGGTGTCGTATGCGGCACAGAAGTAATCATGGCAACAGTGAAGTCTCCGGTGGCTCCTTGAAATTCAGGAATACTGATCACCACGGCGGGTCTGGTCCTGGTGGCGTTGAGATCGGTAAACGGAAACAGCAGCAGCACCACATCACCTCGCTGGTACATGGTAGTGTTCCCTCCAGTTATCATAGATTGCATCCTGCTCATTCTCCCAGTCTTTGGCGAAGCTAGAAAGCGCTGCTGCACCCCAGTCCTGCTCTTTTGCCTCTTCTTCTTTGATGAATGCTCCTGTTCGGAGCTTTCTGCGCAGAAACTCTACAAACTCCTGCACCAGCCGGGCTTGTTCCTCCGGCAAGTCATGCACATCAATCTTTTCCATGTTTCCTCCTTCGATGCGTGTTTTGAGTTGTTGGACAAGATTTTTCATAAGGGCTGGGGGTTATAAGCACGGCTCCGGTCGGGTAGAGATCTATCTGTCTTCATAGATATTCTTGATGAGCTCCTCGGCATCTATGGTTCCCTTCCAGCCGCCAGCGGAGCGCTCCAGACCACTCCCCTCCTTTCCAACAGGTAATCGCAGAATAGTAATGGTGAGTATTTCGCCTTCATGCAGCTCAACCGGTTCTAAGGGTTCTAAAAGGCCATTTCTCACCCGCACACGGATGGTTCCAGCCATGCCTTCTCTCCTCTTTCCACGGGAATATATCTTCATGTTGATGGATATTTTGCTGAGTCTAACAAACTATGCACACCATAGCAGAGAGATGGAAATGGTGTCAACCGGCTCTCGCCTGTTTCTCTCCCTTGGATTTCTCCCGGATGAGCTCCTTTCGCAAGAAATCGGTGATGGGCTTGCCGCAGGAAGCGCAGAACGCAAAGCTACTCCAAAAACCATCAATGCCAACGGTGACGAGTCCGCTGTCTTTTTGGACTTCCTTTTTGTAGAGGTCGCATTTGGTAATGAGCATAAGGCTAAAATACATCTTTAATCATAGCAAAGGCAATGATCGGCCCGGAGTCTGCGACTATCACGGCTCTCTGTCTCGCCTGATCTCCTGCCTAAGCTCACGCTGCAATTCCTCTGGGCGCATCCGAAATCGCTGGCACCTGATAGCGTCCCATCAGCGCAAGGAGTTCCCAGCGATCGAGATATAATAACTCCGCGGCCTGCGCCTCGGAGAGTTGATCCCGCCGGAGGAGCTCCATAATCAAGGCCTCCCGAACCTTGGCCGGGACCTGCGCCTCGGAGAGTTGATCCCGCCGGAGGAGCTCCATAATCAAGGCCTCCCGAACCTTGGCCGGGACCTCCGCCTCTTGCCAGCCGAAACCAGCCAGCACTTCTTCCAGGAGCACGACCTCAAAATGCTTTTCCGCCATCGGTCCTCCTTCCATACCTTCTCTTTTCTTGGTGTGTACTGTGGTTTTCATGCTGATTGTAGTATAGGGCGTTGACGGTCTCTGTCAATGGAGCTCTTGGAGCTTTCTTTTGGAGGCAGGTCACGGCTATTGCAGCAATGGGTTACGAATATTGCAGAGGCACGTCACGAATATTTCCGTGAAATATGGCCGTTAGGTCACGAGTAGCGCGTAACGAATTTTGCAAAGGGTGTGGGTTGTTTAGATGCGCTGATCGTGACGTGGGAGTGGAGATGAAAGGGTTTTGAGATGATCTGTGGCCGAAGATGTGCGGTGTTCGTGGCGTTGGTTTGAGGGCAGGAGAAGTGAGGTTATGGCGCCGCACATCGTGTACACACGGTATAGATAATACAGAGAAAAATAGCTATCCATGCAGCACAAAAGGCGAGAGTTATTACGCCATAGATCTTTGTCATAAAACCTTCAGGGTATCTTAGGGAGCGATGTACTCGGAAATCCAAAAGAAGCTCTATTTCCTTGCACCGAGCATAATTCTGCCTTTTTATACAGTTAACTGATTAACGCATAAAGCAACAAGAGAAATAAAAATTAATCCTAAGAGACTCCCTACAAAGAAAAGCAGTAGTGATGTGTTATGCTCTTTTATTTCTGAGAGAATAGAGGTCAATAAAAAGACACTTGCAGTCCATGCTAAACTTGTGACAACCCAAGTTAGATTATCATGGTGCTGTGCTGATGCTTGAGCTGCCTCATATTCTCTGAGTAGTAATTCTCGACTCTTATTAAGATCAAAAGCTCTTGGTTCTTCTGCTGATTCACGGTAGTTTCGTTGCGTATATTGAAAGCGATTTTTCACATACGGCCAGCTATATATTACTCCTATACACAAGAACAGTATAAGTCCTTGTATCAGATCTTCACATGGAAAACCATATGAGAACTCCAGGATCTTAGGTAGTGCTAATAACACGCTAACACACTGCAACACCACTCTATCACTCCCTTGCTCTACGCTCAAGTATAGATCAAGTATAGATTGGCATGATGGGTCTGGAGAGGGCTCAATAAATGTTGCAAAGCTGTTGCTGGGGGTGGAATAGCTGCAATCGATAAGACCATTCGCCTATCGTGGCGGGTGGTTCTTTTGTGCGCTAAAGGGTGAAGGTGGGGCAGCAGGAATGGAGAGAGGTGATGGTGTGGGGAGAGGATCCGGTGTGATATTGACAGCCGGCAGTCAGTATGCTACTAATGCCTATAGATCAATGACGTATTAGCCGTGCAGTAGAGGCACCGACGCAATGTCTTCCTCCAAAGTTTCCACTCACCAAAAAATACAGGAAGGGTTTCAATTAGTAGTAATACCTTATGCTATTATCTTAGCCATAGGAGTTTTGTCTTTCCCCTTTTTTTACTGTGACGTTGTTCCCTACTATGGAGCTCCCAAAGGATGGGAGGAGCTTTCCGCCTTACTTACCCTCATTGTAATTTCTGTAACAGCGTACACTGCATTGAGACAACTAAATGAACAAAGGAAATATAGCAAATCCCTTGCGCATACGGAAATTTCTAATCAGCTCATTGGAGTCAACCGGTTACTAATTGAGAATACAAGAGCATTCGATGCGTTTCAGAATCTAGAAAAAAACTATCCAGAGAGTGCGTTAATAGCAACTGAAGATCTACAAGATTGTCGGCCAATGCTGGTAGACCAGATTTTAACACTCTTTGAGAGTGTATACCTACAGTACCGCAAATATGATTTTTTGGATGAAGAAGAATGGAAGCCGTGGGAGCGGGTAATAGACGAAATTTTTTGTAAACCTTATGTTTCTGGTTATTGGGAGAGAAAAAACCTAGATGAGGTTTATGAGCGAGAATTTAGTGATTTTATAAAGAGAAAACTGGAACAGAAACAACCGAAACCGGAACGCTAAAAAAGCCCACCACCAGCGGGTCTTCGTTTTCTCCTGTCTTGCCTTTTTCTTACCTTAACTCATTTTTTGAGCCCGCTGTCTTCCCTCTTCTCTACTCTTCCTATAGAAGTGTACCAGTGGCAGGAGGTGGAAAGGCTTTCGAAGTGTAATGCTTCCCTGCGGTGTTGTTTTTGCTTGACTTCTGGGGCGGTGAGAGCTATGTATGTGGGAGAGGAGTGAAGTTGGCCTTTCGATAGAAAAAGCGCAGAGGATGGCCGCGCATGAGAGCCCGCGGACCACCAAGCTCTATGATCGGACCAGTGGAACAATTACGCTTGATGGGGTGGAACGGATTGTGTTGTAGTATTCCTTTCTCGTCTTCTCTTCTTCATATCGAGGTTACAAAAGTCCTAAAATCTATATAGTGGGTTTTTTGCCCAACCCCTACGTCGTAAAGTATAAATTGTGCGACGTTAAAACTAGGGCTCAATAGAGCCGTATTTCCTCTCACCTTTTTCTTTCTAGTTTATCTACACCGGATACTTCACCAGAGGGACTCGTGGTTTGCTTCAAGCCAGCGCTCAAAAGCCGTTAACTCTTCTGGTTCGTGGATCATCAATTCCTCTTCTCCTATGCGGCAAATCACCCAGAAGACTTTTCCATCCTTGGTGACTTTGGCGATCTCGGTAATAGTGTCCGCATTAATATAGTAACCTTCATTTATTTGGACTAATCGCATATCTTCTCTCCCTTCCCTTATTGACTCTCTATTCTCCCAAATTTCTAGTCTTAGCGTATTTGGTTTTGGAAGTTCATGCAACAGAAAAACTTACCAGACATGATCAGATCCTAAAAATGTAGCCTCTCCCCTGCCCTTACACCTTACGGGAATAGATTTCCCAGCCCTTCGATCAGAGAGCGGAGGGTTTTTCTTTTACGCCTGTAAAGGGTAATAAAAGGGAAAGTGCGATGGAACCTAACAGAGAGTTCATGGGACGCCTTCCGTTTTTGGTTTTTACTCTGGCACTTTCTTCATATAACGGATTAAATATGTCATCACAGACACCACAAAGCACCCAAAAATTGCCGATTCTTCCTCTTCTGGGAAATACGTTTCCCCTTCCTATCCTAGCGATCTCTTCACCATTTTGTTTACTTTCTTGAATAAATTTTTTGAGCTTCTCTTTTGGGTCTTGATATGACATAAAACCTCCAAACTAAATCTGTTTATTCGTAAGATTGCATAGAATATACCTAATAGATAGTGGGGGTGCAAGGGAGAGTGGAGAAAGGTAGTGGTGATGAGGATATTGACAGTACTAACAATGGGGTTATACTTACGTTAGTGATGACATTCTGGAGTATCCTTCAGGATAGCTCCAGATTCGGTGACGAACCTCTCCCTGACTTCGGTTGCTGGTGAGGGGAAGTGAGGTTGCGTTATGAGAGAGAAGGAGTAGAAATGTAGAAATACAGTAACAACAATAGTTTATCCGCTATACGATTATACGATAAGTGTTATATACAATGATCCAAATTTCATCTTCCCCAAGGTAGTCTGGATGAGTTTGGTCTTCTTTTTCTCGTTTAAAAGTTTCGAAGTAAGCAAGGTAATCAGCGTTTTCTTCAATATCGATGTCAACCACAGTAAGCGAGAGATCATCAACAACCATTACTTCCTCTCCTTCACGTACTGTCACCCAATAACCGACAGAGGAGGGAAGCGCAACACGACTATGAGTACCACCTCCAAATCTCTGCGCAAGATCCTCTCTGATTTTATTGATCTTCGCGATGGTCTTTGGAGTAACCGGAAGAATAAGATGCACAGTGCTGTAAGACTTGACTGACATTACTATCAAATAAAAGAGTTAGGTTGCTTCGACCTAACTCTCATTAAAGGAAGAATTTCTCTAGCATAAGAGAACCTACGTCTCAAGATATGTACCCTCTTGGCAGGAATTATCTGTTAAAGGTGTATAAGAGAACCTACAAAGGAATAAGAATCGATCCCTGGAGGTTTTCCCTCCGGATCCGAGCTCGCTCTTCAGGCGGAAGATCATTAATTGAAATAACAGAAACTCGTTTCGTTTTGACTCCTTTCTTCTGCAGAATGTCTTCTAAAATTTTGGCATCACCCACCGACACTAAGAAAATATTACCCCGGATAAGCTCAAAAGCATACCCTGCCCCAAAGATAATTTTGGTACCCTCTTCAAAATCAGCATCATTAAGAAACTTAATTCCCACCAAGTCTCTGTATCCATTTGTCTTCATGAGCATCCTCCAAAGCACTCCCCAAAAAAACAAAAGGGATCCCCTGACAAGGGAATTTCTTTGTTTGTAAGGTACAAATCTATTATGAATACTGGGCTATTTACGATGGGACAGCAATGTTGACGGAGTTGATTACCTGATTTGTAATATTTCACCATCACCTATTTCACTTTCTTTTGTCTGCTTCGTAATCTCTGAATAATCCTCCTGGATTTACCGGTGCCATTGGTCAAAACTTTGTTGGCACTGGTCACTGTATCTTTCGAGACTCTTAGTCTTTTTGCTAATTCTCGGTGCGGGATCAGTCCTCCATAATCGTAGACTTCACGAATCACTCGCCAGCGCTTTGTGAGAGCTAGAGTTCCTTCAAGGTTTGAAGTGTTCCTTGCAATTGCATACCATCCCTTCCCTCATCTGCGTGAACAAGGGATCCGGGAGGTTTGTTCTCCTCCGTTCGATATACGGCAAACTAAGGATTTCCGCTGTTGCTTCTTTCCTCTAGGATTTGAGATAGCAAAGGCATTTAAACTTGTTGCGGATATTATCATGTGTTGCTTTTCTTCTATTTATCCCGGAGCCAGCGGGTACATGTTTTCTCTGCTTTGGTCATTTTCTTTCAGGGCATGGCTGCTTTTCCTCCTCTTTTTGCATTCCTCATATTGTAACAAAACAAAATAAAGTGTGGTGTAAAAGAGCATTATCTTCATAGTAAAGACGATTAATGGATATTACTCTTTGCTCATCACATCCGCTGAGACAGCTCTCCTCGTGCTCATCGATCAACTCTCTACTGCAGTAGGGCTGAAACAGCCGCGTCGCATTGAGGCCTCTTAGAATAGCTCTCAGCCAATCACTCGCCTGATCTGCTCATCAGTGAGAACAGGCGTGACCTCAAACATCAATAGGTCTGTCCAATCCTGCAGCCATGTAGCAATGGCCTCGGTGTCGCTCGACTCCGCGACCACAAACCCTCGGTGGCTTCCCACACTATGCCACCGTCCTAGCATCGTAACTCCAGAAGGCGGAGGTGCGCCGGTTTCAAGGAAGCGGGCTTGCACATCATGGCGTTGCGCAGGTGCAAATGTATAGGTGATGTGAAATAGCATGATGATTCCTCCACACGGGTGATGGTCTGTTGCTCGCGAGGACTCTTGTTGCCTATTGTGATTTCTCTATCAAAAAATACGCACACGGATCGTAACTCTCTACGATTCTCGCACAGAAATCCCATCACACGCAAGGACAATCTTTGCCGGGCAGGGAAGCGACCTCTTGTCTTGACATCTTCTACCCATCTGATAATTTGATAGTATGCATATATCCGTTGCTACAATACAACAAAGGAGTCATTATAACCCACGGTTCGCTCATTTTTATAACTGAAAACGGATCACATGGTTGCGCGTAGGGGCGGTTCGCGAACCGCCCCTACTTCGGCGAGAGCCTTCGCTCTCGCTCAGGATGACAAAAGACAGGTAGCATTGGCGCCTTGCTGAAAGGAGATGAGTACAATCGTGGAAGGAATGCGTGTCGGTTCCCTGGTGCGTTGTCGGCAGCGTGAATGGGTGATCCTCCCCTCATCCGATGAAAACTTGTTGTTCCTTCGTCCGCTTACCGGCAGCGAAAACGAGATCTGTGGGATTTCGAGACATCTAGCGACTCTCGGTCTGGACCGCGTAGAGCCAGCCACCTTCCCCTTACCCACTCCCGCAGACACCAGCGATGCGGTGAGCATAGCTCTGCTCTGGAATGCTGCTCGTCTCAACCTGCGCGATGGTGCGGGGCCTTTTCGCTCTCTGGGCAGGCTCTCGGTGCGTCCGCGTCCTTACCAGTTTGTTCCCTTGCTTATGGCCTTACGTTTGCAACCGATCCGTCTGCTCATCGCCGATGATGTAGGGGTAGGAAAAACCATTGAGGCGCTGCTGATTGTGCGGGAGTTGCTCGATCGGGGGGAAATTCAGCGACTCTGTGTGCTCTGTCCGCCTTATCTCTGCGACCAGTGGCAAAAGGAGCTCTGGGAAAAATTCCTCATCGAGGCCGTAGTGATCCGTTCAGGGACGGTGAACCAGTTGGAACGACATCTCCCTTCCGGCGATCACAGCATATTCGGCTATTATCCTTATACGGTAGTGAGCATTGATTACGCCAAATCCGAGCGCCACCGTGCCAATTTTTTGCTCCATTGCCCGGAATGTGTGATTGTCGATGAAGTGCATGGCGCGGCCCAGCCTGCCGGTCAGGCCCGTGGTCAGCAACAACGGCATGAACTGCTCCAAAAGCTCGCTCAGCATCCCCACCGTCACCTTATTCTGCTGAGCGCTACCCCGCATAGCGGGGTCGAGGAGTCGTTCCGTTCGCTGTTGGGACTGCTTAACCCAGACTTTGCCCGGTTTGATCTGCAACACCTGACCGCACCAGAACGCGATGGACTGGCACGTCACTTTGTCCAGCGTCGTCGTGCCGATGTAGAGCGCTGGCTCGGTGCCAAAACCCCGTTTCCCGTACGGGAGGTGCAGGAAGAGACCTATACCCTGTCCCCTCTGTATCGGGAACTCTTTGAGCAAGTCTATGCCTTTAGCCGCGAACTGGTGCGTACCGGGGAAACCCTGACCGGTTGGAAACAACGGATCCGTTACTGGACAGCGCTGGCCTTACTCCGTTGTGTCATGTCCAGTCCTGCTGCCGCGCTGGCAGCGCTCCAAAAACGACAGCAGGGGCTCTCCATAGACGAAGAAGCCACCGAAGAAGCGTATGCTCCCTACATCTATGAACCGACAGACCAGGAGACCATGGACGTGCAACCGACGCATGTGGTGCAAGAGGGGGAGACCGATTTGGCGCACAACGAGCGTCGGCGTCTGCGCGAATTTGCTCGTCTGTCCGAACAACTCCAGGGTGAGGAGCAGGACTGCAAAGTGGTCAAGTGTATCGAGATGATCCAGGCGCTTTTACGTGAGGGATACCAGCCGATTGTCTGGTGCCGCTATATCGCCACCAGCAATTACGTAGCCGCAGAGTTACGTCGCCGGTTAACCGGCGAATTTCCAGATCTCCGAGTGTTTTCTATTACCGGGGCACTGGCCGAAGACGAACGCCGTATCCGCGTAGAAGAACTGAGCGCATTTCCGCGCCGGGTGCTGGTGGCTACGGACTGCTTGAGCGAAGGGATCAACCTGCAAGCATCTTTTAATGCGGTGATCCACTATGACCTGCCCTGGAATCCCAATCGGCTGGAACAGCGGGAGGGTCGAGTCGATCGCTTTGGGCAACCGGCGAAAGTGGTCAAAACTATCCTCCTCTATGGACAGGACAATCCGGTGGATGGTGCGGTGCTGGATGTACTGCTGCGTAAGGCCAGGGAAATCCACCGCACGCTGGGGATTACCGTGCCGGTGCCTATGGAGAGCGAAACGGTAATGGAAGCGGTGCTCAAAACCCTGTTCTTCCGCGGAACGCAAGCCCAACAACTCCTCTTGTTTGACCTGCCGATGGTACGGGAGATGCATCAGAAATTAGACCAGGCCGCCGCTCGTGAGAAAGAGAGTCGCACCCGCTTTGCCCAGCGCGCCATCAAACCAGAAGAAGTGGCACGGGAACTGGAAGAAACCGATGCCGTGCTTGGTGATCCAGATGCCGTCCGGCATTTTGTGCTCAATGCCTGTCAACGTCTGGAGATCACCGTGCATCCTGGACCTGATGGCCTCTTTACCATGACCGCCCTGGATCGTTTGCCGGAGATGGTAGGCAATACGGTACCGGACATACCCGAATGGACGGTGACTTTTACTACCCCGGCCCCAGCCCAGGTCACCTATCTCGGACGCAATCACCCCTTTGTGGCGGCGTTGGCTCAGTATATCCTGGAGGAAGCGCTCACTAAAGGAAGCGAGGCGCGGGCGAGTCGTTGTGGGGTACTCCGCACGCGGACGGTTGACCGTCTGATGGTGCTCTTGTTATTGCGCTTACGCTTTCTGGTGGAGGAACCGGAGAAAAAACCGCTCTTGGCCGAAGAGGTCTTTGTCTGCGGCTTGCGCGGCTTTCCACCGGATCGACTGGAATGGCTACCGGAAAACAGGGCGCTGGAATTGTGGCAAAACGCCAGGCCAGATATGAGCATCACCGCGTCCGAACGGAGAGAGTGGCTGACCGAAGTTTTAGGGTGGTGGGAGAGCTTGCAACCGGGTTTGCAGCAACTGATCCAGCAACGAGCGCACACCCTGGCCGAAGCGCATCGTCGGGTGCGTGCCGCGGTGCATCTGCCACGACGCGGCCTCACCGTCACACCACACCTGCCACCGGATCTGCTGGGTATCCTGGTATGCGTACCCATACCAAAGGGCACGAGAGGAGAGACTCTATCCATTTCCTCTCCCCTAATAAAGGAATCCAATGGACGCTCCTTTGCATAGATCTGGAAGAAGGGTGGAATACGACCAATTTCCTTCCTCCTTGCGGCTCACAGGGGGTAGGTTTTTTCAAAATGTCTTGAAGATCAAGGTGCACACACCCGGCGTCCTTCGGACAGCCGGGGTGTCTCCAACCCCGGGTGTCTGAGCAGAGCGAAGACCCCGGGTGTTTACCTGATCAAAATACCTACCCGTGTCAGCCCCTTGCAGGAGAGTATCAAGATAGAGGATAAGGGTAAGAGGAGAATCAATCCATGACTACACGCTTTCCCTGTCTCAATCTGGAAGGAGGACTCCTGGCCGCGGATTTGCTCGATCAGATTGCCGAGGAAACCGCCCCCGGGCAGAAAGCGGCCGATTTCGGATTCGACCGTCGCCGCTATCTCACCGACGAAATCGCCGCAGCCTGGACCGATGCACGTGCATTCTGGATCGCCTTTCAACACCGCCTCAGCCGTCTCCCTGCAGACGACCCAGCCACCAGCGTGACCCGCGATCAGTGGATGATTCCCCTCTTTAGCTTGCTCGGGTACGAACTGGTCTATACCCCTCGTGCGGCTGAAGTCGATGGACAGACCTACGCCCTCTCCCATCGGGTTGGCAATGAGGAAACCGGGCCACCGGTGCATATCGTGGGGTATGGCCAGTCTTTAGATCGGCGTCCCGAATCCGGGAGACCCCGACTCGCTCCCCATTCGCTCCTCCAGGAATACCTCAACCGCACCGAACATCTCTGGGGCATCGTTACCAATGGCTATACCCTGCGCCTCCTGCGCGATTCACACCTCATGCGGCGTCAAGCCTATATCGAATTTGATCTCCAGCAGATGATGGAGGCGGAGAAATTTGCCGATTTTGCCCTGTGCTATCGGCTGGTGCATCGCACCCGTCTTCCCCGTGGGATAGAGGATGCGCCAGAATGCCTGCTGGAACAGTACTATCGTTTGACCCTAGAGCAAGGTGGTCGGGTCCGTGAACATCTGCGTGAGGGAGTGGAAGAGACCTTAAAGATCCTCTCCAACGCCTTTTTACAGCATCCACGCAACCATACCCTGCGTGAGGCGGTGCGTGAGCACGCAATAAAAAGCACGGCTTTCTACCAGCAACTTCTCCGTCTCATCTACCGGTTGCTGTTTCTGATGGTAGCCGAAGAGCGCAATCTGATTACCGAAAATCCGATCTATCGAGAGCATTACAGCATAACCCGCTTACGGCGTCTGGCTGAGCACCGTGCCGCCTATTCTGACCACGAAGACCTCTGGCTGGGTTTACAGACCACCTTTCGTCTCTTTCAAAACGCGCAGCTTGGTACCATTCTGGAGGTACCACCCCTCAATGGCGATCTCTTTGATGCTGCTCAAACTGCCCATCTGAATACCCTTCACCTTACAAACCGTGCATTCCTTACTGCCCTTTGGCACCTGTCTATGTATCGCGAAGATAAGAACACTCCCTGGCGACGGATCAACTATGCGGCCCTGGATGTCGAAGAATTGGGGAGCGTCTATGAAAGCCTGTTAGAGTTCCAGCCTGATTTTGCTGAGCAGAATGGTACACTAGCTTTTGAGCTAACCTACGGTAGCGAACGCAAATCGACTGGTTCTTACTATACACGACCCGAACTGGTCAACGAGCTGATCCAGAGCGCCTTAGAACCGGTCATGGCGGAACGTTTACGCTCCCTCAAGGCTCCCGAAGAAAGAGCACAGGCTCTGCTCAATATTAAAGTCTGCGATCCCGCCTGTGGGAGCGGGCATTTTCTCCTGGCTGCGGCGAGACGCCTGGGGCGAGAATTGGCTAAGATTCGTACCGGAGATGATGAGCCTGCCCCAGACCAGACACGTCTCGCCATCCGGGATTGTATCACCCACTGTCTTTACGGAGTGGACAAAAACCCGCTGGCAGTGGATTTGTGTAAAGTGGCGTTGTGGATGGAGGGGCATGCTAAAAGCAAACCTTTGACCTTTCTGGATCACCGGATCCGGTGCGGTGATTCCCTGGTAGGCGTGTTAGACCTGAGTGTGCTGAAAGAAGGGATTCCAGACGACGCCTTTATCCCGGTGGCCGGCGATGACAGAGCCCTTGCCCGTTTACTCAAGCAACGCAACCGGGATGAGCGCAAGGGAGAACAGCGCCTCATCTTTCCAGTCGCGGAAGCGGTCAGTGCTCTCACCGAGGCTCACCGCTTATTGTTAAAACTACCCGATGATACCCCAGAGCAAGTGCAGAAAAAGGCAGAAGCCTACCGCAAAATCCAGGCGCAGGGAACCAGATGGTGGCACGATACCACTGCCTGTCACCTCTGGACAGCCGCGTTTTTTGTGGAACTTACCTCAGGAAAACAGCAGAATCACCAGATCCCCACCACCGAGAGCTTGCAGCGCTATCTGGAAAACCATGCTGTAGATGCCCGTCTGACCGCGCAAGCCTGGGCGCTGGCTCAGCAGCACCGCTTCTTTCACTGGCCGCTGGAGTTTCCAGAGGTCTTTGTCTCCTCTGGGCCAAGCTCACACAACCCATCCCTCGCCCCCAAAGGGGGAGAAGGGCAGGGTGAGGAGGGAAAGGGTGGATTTGACGTGGTGCTTAGCAATCCACCCTGGGAACGGATTAAGCTCCAGGAACAGGAGTTTTTTGCATTCCGTAATCCTGAAATTGCTCGTGCACCTAATAGAGCTACCCGTCAACGACTCATTCAAAAATTACCGGAAACCAATCCTGGTCTCTGGCATGAATTCCAAGATACCAAACACACTGCAGAAGCACAGAGCAAGTTTTTACGTGGAGCACAACGCTTTCCGCTGACTGCTCGGGGTGATATCAATACTTACGCCGTCTTTGCTGAACTTTCCCGGCAGTTAATGAATCCCGATGGGCGAGCAGGTATCATTGTGCCCACAGGAATTGCTACTGACCACACCACTCAATTTTTCTTCCAGGACTTGATGGAGAAACGGTCTCTGGTGAGCCTTTACGATTTCGAGAATCGGGATGGAATTTTTGATCTAGTGCCTGATGATAGAATCGTTGTATTTCGAGCAAATCAAAAGAAAGAAGCTTTAGATCTTTTTCGGACTAAGCCAGAAACAACATGGGATTCAACGAAAAAAGAGCACTTCTTTGAATGCACAATGTTGAGAGATCTCATAAAGAAAGAGTGGAAAGGACCTCAGCCAGGATTAGCAAAGCATCACATTGTTATCCCTGGACGGATAAAGTTCAGAAGCTCCAAAGGAGATCTCTGTAAGTTTGATGGAGCTCTGCTAAAGATAACAAGTAGAGGCAGAAAAATTCGTGAGGCAGTCTTATCTATTTTGGAATCAAAGGCAGGTAAAAAAGCTTCCACAGAAAGGGTGAAAAAGGGTCTGCAGCATAAGATCGAGAAACTTGGAGGAAGCTACCGGAAAGGCTACCTTAAAAAGATTGATACAAAGAAAGGGAGAAAAAGTGCTTATGCCAAGATAGACTTACTTCACAACATACAATAGGCAAGCTATATTCCATTGAGCCAATGAAGAATAAGCATATTAGGATGAACATCACCCTGGTCTTGAGAAGGCGAATCGATAAACATTTCCCAGTTCCCAAAAAGTTCGGCTGGCCAACTTCTCAAAGGAACATGGCTTCAGGAATATTCAAGCTCTGATTCAGTCTCTTTTGTGAGGGAAAAGAATCTGATGCAATTGTCTCGCTCGCCTTCAGAGATCGTTGGCAGTGAAAGAATTTTTCCGCTATAATACCTGCACATAGGTTGCTGACGGTCAAATACCATCCTGGATTTTTCCATACCCCTTTCTGTTGAACCCGATACAGAAAGGCACCAAAATAAGGGGGGCAGAATGGTAACAAGCTATATCCGGGCTGCCATGCGACAGGCACGATACGA
>FWPU01000362.1_pt1 | contig 146573 bp, 166 predicted proteins | sample 2228361 | NCBI WGS metagenome assembly FWPU01 (sample SAMEA103939777, study PRJEB20133) | metagenome | reverse complement strand
CCAGAGCTCGCTATGGCCGCCAGATCGGCGGACGGGGCGGTGGCAGCGGTCCGCGGTCGGCGCCACCCGGGCCGCCACGACGCGGTCCGCCCGGACCCGGTCCGCTAGGGCCCCGCCGCGGTCCGCGTTCGGGCCCACGCCGTTCGGGGCCGCCGCGACGTCCGTTGCCACCGCGGGGACCTCGCTCACCTACGCCCCCACGGCGGGGTGGACCCTCGCGGCGTTCGCGCCCGGCCTCGAGCGCGCGCTCCGGGACCTTCCCCGGCTCGGCGCCTTCGAGCACCGCGCGCCGCGAGAGGTTGATCCGGCCCAGACTGTCGATCTCGGTCACCATCACCATGACCTCGTCGCCCACCTTCACCACATCCTCGACGCTGGGCACGCGATAGTCGGCCAGCTCGCTGATGTGGATCAGGCCTTCCTTGCCCGGCAAGATCTCAGCGAAGGCGCCGAAGCTCATCAGCCGCGTGATCCGACCCGTGTAGATCTGCCCGACCTCCACGTCGCGTGTCAGCCCCTCGATGATTTCGATGGCCTTCTGGGCCATGGCCGCATCGGGGGAGCCGATGTACACCGACCCGTCGTCTTCGATGTCGATCGTGCACTTCGTCTCGTCGATGATGGAGCGGATGACCCGTCCGCCGGGGCCGATGACGGACCCGATCTTGTCGGGCGGGATCTGGATGCGGTACATGCGCGGTGCGTACTGCGAGAGGTCCCGTCGCGGCTCCGGAATGGTCTCGAGGATCTTGTCGAGGATGAACAGGCGGGCCTCCCGGGCCTGGCGCAGCGCCTGCTCCATGATCTCGATCGTGATGCCCTTGATCTTGATGTCCATCTGGAGCGCCGTAATGCCCGCGGCAGTTCCTGCGACCTTGAAATCCATGTCGCCCAGCGCGTCCTCGAGCCCTGCGATGTCCGTCAGTACCCGATAGGTTCCGTCCTCGCCCATCACGAGCCCCATCGCGATGCCCGCCACCGGGGCCTTGATGGGAACGCCGGCGTCCATGAGCGAAAGCGTCCCCGCGCACACGCTCGCCATTGAGGTCGACCCGTTGCTCGACAACACCTCCGACACCAGCCGGATCGTGTACGGGAACTCCTCCTCCGACGGCACGACCGGCTCCAGCGCCCGTTCGGCGAGGGCGCCGTGGCCGATCTCGCGCCGGCCGGGCGCGCGGATCGGGCGCGCTTCACCGACCGAGTAGGGAGGGAAGTTGTAGTGATGCAGGAAGCGCTTCGTCTCCTCGGGCGAGAGCGTATCGAGGCGCTGTTCCTGGCCGATGCTGCCGAGCGTCGCGATGTTGAGCACCTGCGTCTGACCGCGCGTGAAGAGCCCGGAACCATGCGTACGAGGCAGCAGGCCCACCTCACAGGAGATGGGGCGAATGTCCGTCGGGCCTCGCCCGTCGGGTCGGATCCCCCGCTCCAGGATGGACTGGCGGACCGTCTGCTTGACCACCTCGTCCAGCGCCATGCTGATCTCTTCGGCGCCGAAGATGTCAGCGAAGCGCTCCTTCAGCTCCTCGCGGCGCTGGTCCAAGCCGGTCTGGCGCTCCTCCTTGACGGCGGCCAAGATCTCCTCGAGGCGCCCTTCCATCGCAGCCGCGACCTCGTCGCGCACCTCGGGGCGGACCCGCGGCGCTGCGAATTCGAGCTTCGGCTGGCCGATCTCGCGGATCATCTCGTCCTGCAAGTCGATGAGGATCTGGTTCTGCTGCTGACCGAACTCGATCGCCCCCAGCATCAGATCCTCGGGTACTTCTTTGGCGCCGGCCTCGACCATCATGATGGCGTCGCGGGTGCCAGCGACGACCAGGTCGAGCGAGCTCTCCTTGAGCTGCGAGAAGGTGGGGTTGACCACGTACTGCCCGTCGATATACCCGACGCGTACCGCCGCGACGGGGCCGTCGAAGGGGATGTTCGAGATGCAGAGAGCCGCTGACGCGCCGACGGTCCCCAGCACGTCGGGGTCGTGCTCGCGGTCGACGGAGAGCACCGTGATGATGATCTGGACGTCGTTCCGGAATCCCTTGGGGAAGAGAGGCCGAATGGGGCGGTCCGTGAGCCGGGCGGCGAGCACGCCCTCCGTCGAGGGCCGTCCTTCGCGGCGGAAGAAGCTGCCGGGAATCTTGCCCGCGGCGTACAGGCGCTCCTCATAGTCGACGGTCAGCGGGAAGAAGTCGATACCCTCGCGCGGGCTCGCGCTCATCGTGGCGGTCACGAGGGCCACGGTGTCGCCATAGCGGACGGTGACGGCCCCATTGGCTTGTCCGGCGAGCTTTCCGGTCTCGATGATGAATGGTTTGCCGCCGAGCAACCGCTCGAACGTTCGTGGCGTGGTCAATTGCATGGCCAATTCTGGTACCTCCGTTGATCGAGGACCCGGTCAACGATCCGCGTCATGTGGCGCCTGTATGGGGATCAGCGCCTGCGCCGGAGCTTCCGTGTCCTGCACCGGTATGCGTTTCCGTCCGGGGGTTCGCTTCGTCGTTTCGCCTGCGTGAGGCAGGGCGCCTGGCGGGCCGATGGGGGTGTCCCGACCGGTCGGGTCGTCCGGTAACAGGCCCGTCGCGGAGACTCGCTCGTTCCCCTTCTTCTCTCTTCTTCTCTTCTTATCGCGAAACCCGCCTTCTGGCGGGTTCGTGTGTTCGTTACTTGCGCAGCCCCAGCCGGTTGATGAGCTGCCGGTAGCGCTGGACGTCGTGCCGCGCGATGTACGCGAGCAACCGCCGACGCTTGCCGACCATCTTCAACAGGCCGCGCTGAGTGTGGTAGTCGTGCTTGTGCACCTTCAGGTGCTCCGTCAGCCGGTTGATCCGCTCCGTGAGCACCGCAACCTGCACTTCAGCCGAACCGGTGTCGGCCTCGTGAAGCTGGTATTCCCGAATCAGCGCGCTCTTGGCTTCCTTCGTCAGCATTACCCTTGCAGCGCGAGGTATGCTAAGGTTCTCCGTAACGTCGCGGCATTCTAGCATGGCCCAGCGAAGCGGCGCAATGCGACCTATCCCGCGCGTTCCCGTCCCCTCGGCGAGCACACGAGCCCGATGAACCACGTCGCCATCATTACCGATAGCACCGCCTGCATTCCGCCCGAGGTGGCGAAGGCGTTCGGCATCGACGTCATCCCCCTGAACCTCGTGTTCGAGGGGAGGACGTACGTCGATGGGATGGACGACGACACCGGCGAGTTCTACCGCCTCCTCCGAGCCTCGCGCTCGCTTCCGACGACGGCCGCGCCATCGCCAGGCGAGTATCTGCGCGCCATCCGAGCGCGGGCGCACCAGGCAAAGGCCGTCCTCTGCGTCACCGTGTCCGCCCAGTTCAGCGCCATGTACGATTCCGCACTCGCAGCGGCTCGACTCGCCCGCGAGGAGTTTCCGGACCTCGACATACGGGTCCTCGACTCCCGCAACGCCGCCATGGCGCAGGGCTTCGTCGTGCTCGAGGCGGCTCGCGCCGCCCGCGAGGGCGCCGACATCGATGCGTGCATCGCCCGGGCCGAGGCGCTCATGCCCAGAGTGGCCCTGCTCGTCGTCCTCGATACGCTCGAATACCTCGCGCGCGGAGGCCGGGTGCCCCGCGTCGCCGCCTGGGCGTCCCAGGTGCTCCAGGTCAAGCCGATCGTGCAGTTCAAGGAACGGGACATTCGCCTGGTCGCCCGCACCCGAACCAAGGCTCGCGCCCTCGACCGCCTCGCCGAGCTGCTCGCCGAGCGCGCCGCCGGGGGCGGGCCGCTTCATGTGTGCGTGCACCATGCCAACGCGCCCGCCGAGGCGTCGCTCCTCGCCGAACGCGCGAAGGCGCTCGATCCGGTAGAGCTGTACGTGAGCGAGTTCACCCAGGTGATGGGTGTCCACACGGGCCCTGGGCTCGTGGGCTACGCCTTCTATACCGAGTAGCGCTCCGGTCCGGTCACGCCACCGACGCGAGCAACGCCGCCAGTCGCTCGGGATCGGGGCCCGCTGGGCCCACCACCGCCATCGACAGCGCATCGGGCCGGATGATCCGTTCCGCGACGCGTCGGACGTCCTCGGCGCTCACCGCTCCCAGGCGCTCGACGACCTCGTCGACCGGCTCGATGTCGCCGGTCATGAGGAGCGCTTCGCCCGCCCGCTGGGCGAGCGCCATCGTCGTTTCCAGCCCGAGCCGGAAGCTGCCGATGGTGTAGTCCTTCGCCTTCTTGAGCTCCGCATCGCCGACAGGCTCATCCGCCAGGCGGCGCAACTCCTCCAGGATGACGGTAGCCGCCTCTTCGAGCTTTTCCGGGCTCACGCCGGCGCTGATGGAGAGCACGCCCGTATCCGTGTAGCGCGCCACCCCCGAGCCGACGGAGTAGGCGAGCCCGCGCTTCTCGCGCACCTCCTTGAAGAGCCGGCTGCTCATCCCCCGACCTAGCACGGTGTTCAGGATCATGAGCGCGTAGCGGTCGGGATCTTGCCGGGCCAGCGCGCGCACGGCGATCCCCAGGTTGGCCTGCGCGATGTCCCGCGGCTCGACGATGACGCGTTCTCGTGGCGCCTCCGGCGATGCCGGCGGCACGGGAGGAGCGGGCCGTCCCTCCAGCCCGCCGAACAGCGTCTCGGCCAGCCGCACGACTTCATCGTGCGTGGTGGCTCCCGCGACGCTGACCACCATGTTCGGAGGCGTGTACCATGCGCGCACGTGGTCGACCATGTCCTGGCGGGTCAGTGCGCTCACCGTCTCGAGCGACCCGGCGATGGGCCAGCCGATGGGCTGGTCGCCGAAGCACGCCTTCGCCAACAACTCCGAAGCCCAGGCGGCCGGCTGGTCGTGCGCCCGCTGGATCTCCGCCTGCACCACCGTCCGCTCGCGGTCGATCTCCTCCTCGCTCAGGGTCGCGTGGGCGATCATGTCCGCCAGCACGTCCGCTGCGAGGTCCAGCCGGTCGAAGGGGACCTGGTTCCAGTAGCAGGTGAGCTCTTTCGTCGTGTACGCGTTGAGTACGCCGCCGGCGCCCTCGATGGCCTCGGCGATGTCGATCGCCGTAGGTCGGCGCTCGGTGCCCTTGAACAACATGTGCTCGAGGTAGTGCGACACGCCGTTGGTGCGCCGGTCCTCCGCACGCGAGCCGACGCCGACGAAGACGTTCACGCTGACCGACTGCGCGGTCGATACGGGCGTGGTCACGACCCGAAGCCCGTTGGAGAGCGTGGCGACCTCCCACGTGATGGCGGTCATCGGATGTCCTTCCCCTGGAAATACGAACTCGTCCGCCGGTGGTGGCGGACACTGGCAGTATATGCGGAACGAGGCCCGAGCACAGGTCACGGCCGTTGTCGGCGGGTTGTAAACCTTGTAGATTGACATTGTCGACTTTTAGGAGGCGCATTATGAGCATCCGGGACCACATCATCGCCAGCAACCAGGAGTACGCGTCGGCGTTCCGGCACGGCGACCTGCAAGCGCCCCCAAAGCGCCGGGCCGCCGTCCTCACGTGCATGGACGCGCGGCTTCATCCCGAGCGCTTCGCGGGATTCGCCGAGGGAGATGCGCACGTCATCCGCAACGCGGGTGGCCGCGCCAGCGACGACGCCATCCGCTCGCTGGTCATCTCGTCGCGTCTGCTCGGAACCCGCGAGTTCGCCGTCATCCATCACACCGACTGCGGGATGATGACGTTCACGAATGAGCAACTCCGGGCTCGTCTGCGGGACGAGACCGGGTCGACGGCCGCCGACGCCATCGACTTCCTCCCCTTCGCCGACCTCGAGGCGAGCGTCGTGGACGACGTGCGGCGCATTCGCGAGCATCCGCTCGTGCCGGCAGACGCCGTCATCTACGGCTTCGTCTACGACGTCCGGACGGGCCAACTGCACGAGGTGCCGGAGGCGTCATTGGCAGGACGAGCGCGATCGTGAATCGTGCGCCCCGTGCCTGCGCACGCGCCCTCTGGACGCGTGGTGTATGCTGAAGGGCGATGCGACGCACTTGGCGGCCGTATCTCTTTCTCGCCGGCGTTGCGGCCACGGCGACCGCAACGACATACCTGTACATCCGCCGCCGGCAAGCGCGGCGGCGCGCGCCGGTCATCGAGACGCCCTCCAAGCCAGACGAGGAAGGTGTCGAGACGATCCCCGAGTTCCTGCGTGCGGGGACGCCGCCGACCCAGGCACCCGTCGAGGAGCCGGCAACCCCAGAACAGACGCAGGCGCCCTAGTCAGCCGCCGTACTCCCAGCCCAGGTCGCGCAACGTCAGAGGGTCGCCCTCCCCGAGCACGCCCCCGTCGAGCACTTCACCGATGACCAGCGTGTGGTCGCCGGTTTCGACGAGGTTGACCACGCGGCATTCGAACCACGCCAGCGCCTCTCGCAGGACGGGCGCGCCCGTGGTCGCTGTAAAGAACTCCACGCCACCCAGCTTGTTGCCGACGCGCTCCTGGGGTTGCACGAACTTCTCGATGAGGTGCAGCCCGTCGCTGCGAATCACGTTCACGCTGAAGACGCGGTCCGCCTTGATATTGCGCAAGGTGCGGGCGTCGTTCTCGACGGCCAGCGCGACCATGCGCGGGTCGAACGAAACCTGGGTGAGCCAGTTGGCGGTCATGCCGTTCAGCTCGTCCCCGTTTTTCGACCCGATGACGTACATGCCGTAGGAGATGAGCCCGAGCGCGGGGCTGGCGTCTTCAGCGGACATTGCGACTCCTTTCTGCGACGGCGACGTGACGCAACCATTATAGGCGTGCCCCCCGTTCGCCGCGTGGTCGCCGAAGCGCCGCTCGTTACGCCGAGCCTGCCAGCAGGGACCGGGCGATGACCTTGAGTTCGAGGATGGGCTTCACGCCCTCGAAGATGGGGAGCACCTGCGCGTCGGCGACGTATCGCGCAATCGGGTCCTCTTCCGAATACCCCCACCCGCCGTGAAGAAGCTGCGCGTCCTGGGTCACCCACACCGCCACGTCCGAAGCGAACAGCTTCGCCATCGCCGGCTCGACGCGCACATCGCCCTGGTCCACCAGGCGCGCCGCGGCGTAGGTGAGCTGACGACCGGCCATCACGTGAGCGGCCATCCGGCCGATCTTGTAGCGCGTCAGGCCGTACTCGCCGATGGGCCGCCCGAACTGCACACGGGCGGTAACGTAGGCGCACGCCTTCTCGAGCGCGGCTTGCGCGACGCCCGTCGCACGGCCGCCCGTTTGGAGACGGCCGACAGCGAACCCGCTCATCTGGAGGAAGAAGCCCCGGTTGAGACCAGCCTCGCCTCCCACTAGGTTCTCGGCTGGCACGAAGTAGCGGTCGAAGGCCAGGGTGAACGAATGCATGCCGCGATACCCGGGCGTCGGGTTCGCCGTGCCCACGATCTGGCCGCCGCCGGGTTGCGTCTGCACGAAGTGATGCCCCGGATGGGGGTCCTTCTCGACGATGAAGAGCGAGAGACCCCGGGCGCCGCTCGCCGGATTCGGATCCGTTCGCGCCAGCAGCGCGAGAATGTTCGCTCGGCCGGCGAAGGTCGACCACGCTTTCGGGCCGTCGATGAACCACCCCTCGCGGCCGTCGAGCTGCCCCGGTGTCGCCCGGCACTGAAGCGACGCGACATCGGATCCGACGTCCGGCTCCGTCACCGCCACGCCTACCATCAGCTCACCGGAGGCGATCCGAGGTAGCCACGCGCGCTTCTGCTCTTCCGTGCCACCCTGGAGCAAGGCCCGCGTGAGGATCTCGGACCGCGTGATGAGCGAGCCACCCACCAGCGACGCCGCGCAGAGCTCCTCCGACAGAATCGTCATCGCCGTCGCGCTCATCCCCGTGCCCCCATACTCCTCGGGGATGGAGATGCCGAAGAAGCCGACTTCGGCCATGTGGCGGATGAGCGATTCGGGGACGTCGAGGTCCCGTCGATGCATCTCCTGGGCGATGGGCGCGATCTCCGCCTTCGCGAAGGCGCGAGCGGACTCTCGGACCATGCCTGCCGCCGGGTCCTCCAGCCAGCACTGGTTCACGCCCCGAGCCTCGATGACCCGCCGACCGATGTCCTCGAGGAAGGCGTCGTCGAGCCCGGCGCGCAGCGCCTGCGCTACGTCCGGGTCGTCGAGGGGCGCCAGCAAGCCGAGCCCGCCGAATTCGTCGGGGTGCGCACGCACCCGCCCGGCGATGGTGTGCAGAATCTCGCTGGCGAACGCGTGCGCGAGGTCAGCCTCCAGCGCGGCATCCGGGGCCGAGGAAGGTACTCGGGACGCGTAGCCGGCGAGCTCCTGGGCGGCGCGGGCCTCCGTCGCCACCAGCGCCAGCCGCTCCGCATGGGGCTGCCGGTCGTCGATCGCGCGGCCGCCATCGAGCAGCTCCTTGCCGCGCTCGATGGCCGCGTCGGCGATGCGCATCGCCTCCGCCGCCAGCCGCTGCGCCGCCTCCACCCGCTCCACCGCCGGCGCCGTCACGCCGCCCGCCTCCGTGGCATCAGCACCACGTAGTCGAGGTCGAGCACCACATTCGAGTGGTACACCTCACGACCCCGCTCGTCCTTCACCTTCAGCGGGACCTCCTCCTGATTGGGGTCCAGGTTCTTGACGGCCACGAGCCGCAAACGAAGTGCGCCGCAATCGCGCCGTCCCAGGTCGATGCGGTCGAGCACGTCCGTCCACGCGAACAGCGTATCGCCCGCCATCGTCGGGTTGCTGTGCGTCCCGCCGTTCCACGCGAGAATCGCCACGGCGTTCTCGAGGCCGTCATAGGCCAGCGCCCGCGCGACCGAGATGACGTGGCCGCCGTAGATGATCCGGCCACCGAACCGCGACTGACGCATCTCGAGCGCGTTGAAGTGAGCCCGCGCTGTGTTCTGGTAGAGCCGCGTGATGATCTGCTGTTCAGCCTCCTCGAGCGTCATGCCTTGTGGGTGCACGATGCGCTGCCCAGGAGCGTAATCCTCCCAGAACCAGCGGCCACCTGTGGCCGTGGCGTCGAACCGCGTGAAGTCGAACTCCGGCGGCACCACGAGCTCCTCTGGGGCCACCTCCTTCGGCAACTGCGGCGTCTCGTCGGGGTCGTTCGTTACGCCCGGCGTCCGCTTGCGCACCAAAATCCACCGGTAGAACTCCAGCACCGTCTCGTCGCGCTGGTTCTTCCCGACGGTATGGACCCACACCACACCGCTGTCCCCCGTCGAGGACTCCCGGCGGCCGATGACCTCTGATGTCGCGGCGAGCGTATCGCCCGGGTACACCGTGCGCAGGAACCGTACGGCCGCGTAACCCAGATTCGCGATCGCGTTGAGCGAGACATCCGGAACCGACTTCCCGAACACGATGTGGAACGTGAGCAGGTCGTTCACCGTCTCGCGGCGAAAGCCCAGCGAGCGCGCGAACTCGGCGGAACAGTGAAGTGGGTTCCGGTCGCCCGTGAGCGCGATGTACAGAGACTGGTCGCCCTCCGTCACCGTGCGAGGCACGGCATGGCGCAGCGTTTGCCCCACGCGGAAGTCCTCGAAGAAGTTGCCCGGGCTGGCGATGGGAACAGCGGCGGTCGTAATCGGCGAGCCCTCCTCGTACCGTGCGGTGACGTGGCGAACGCCGGCGCGGCCCGCGTCGCGCGCGGGCACGTGAATCTTAGGCCGTACCGTTCCCTCGCTCAAGGCGCGCGAACGGCTACAGGGCGTACGCGGCGACCAGTTGGTCGACCACCATCGCCGCGAAGAGCAGACCGAGATACGTGATGCTGAACCGGAAGAGGCCCATCGCTGCACGGTCCGAGGGGTCCCGCCAGACGCGCACCGCCTCGAGCAGGAACGCAGCCCCGAGGGCGAGCGCTGCCGCCAGGTAGATCGGCCCCATGTCCGCGACCGGGTAGAGCGCGAGCGTCAGTCCAACCGTGAGCGCGGTGTAGATCAGGATCTGGCGTCGGGTTTCCTCGTGTCCCCGGACGACCGGGAGCATCGGGACGCCGGCGGCCCTGTAGTCGTTCGCGTACTTGAGCGCCAGCGCCCAGAAGTGCGGCGGCGTCCACATGAAGATCACCGCGAACAGCACGACCGCGGGCAGGCCCACCTCGCCGTGGACCGCTGCCCAGCCCACCAGCGGGGGAACGGCTCCGGCGGCCCCGCCGATGACGATGTTCTGCTCCGTCGAGCGCTTGAGCCAGAGGGTGTACACGAACACGTAGAACAGAATCGCCCCCACAGCCAGCAGCGCACTCGTCAGGTTCACCACAACGGCGAGGAACGTGAACGCCACGATGCCCAACGCGACACCGAACTCGAGCGCGCGCTCGGGCTCGACGGCGCCCGACGGCAACGGCCGGCCGCGGGTCCGGGCCATGATGCGGTCGATGTCCCGATCCAGGTAGCAGTTGATGGCGTTGGCGCTCCCGGCCGCCATGGCGCCGCCGACGACGGTCGCGAGCACCAGCCACAGCGGCGGCCAGCCGCGGAACGCGATGACCATCGTGGGGACGGTCGTGATCAACAGGAGTTCGATGATCCGGGGCTTCGTCAGCAAGAAATACGCGGTCACCGTGTCGGGGATCGACCGCCGTCCAGGCGGCGTCTCCGATTCCGCCAGCGCCTCGCGCCGCGCCTGGAAGACGCTCGCCAGCACCAGGAAGACCATGAGACACCAGATGAGGGACCCGGCCGCGACGTGGAGGACGACATACGGATCCGAGAGCTTCGTCCAGACCTGTCCAGCGCCGATCATCACCTGTCCGAGGTACAGCGCGAACGCAGCCAGGGCGGTGCCGACGATGACAGGCTGGTGCCGCTGCCACCGCCACGCCTGGAACGCCACCGTCGCCAACACGACACCGACGACCGCCGCCACCAGACGGTGCGTGAAGTGCACATCCGTCAGGGGGCCGCGGTCCGGGATCAGTTGCCCGTTCATGAGGGGCCAGTCGGTGAACACGAGGCCGGCGTTCCGCCCGGTGACATAGGCGCCCGTCATGAGGACGACGAAGACGGCCACAGCGCCGACAGCCGCGAAGACGGCGAAGCCGTAGTCGGGGATGACCTCGCGGTCAGGGGACGCGCGGCGCACGGGAGCGGATCGCGCATGCTCGAACGCGTTCACGGCGATGAAGATGAGCACCGCGAGGATCGCCAGCGCCATGGCCAGGTGAGCCATCACGACCGAGGACGGGAGCTCACGTTCGACAGCCTCCCGACCCAGGAGCGCCTGCGCCCCGACGAGGACGACGTTCGCGAGCGCAGGACAGAGAACGGTGCGAACGCGGCGGTACGCGACGAGGGCGCCGGCGGCCATCCCCAGCACGAGAACGCCGACGATGCTCGCGACGAGCCGGTGGGTCCACTCGATCCAGGCGCGGTGGTCGGCTGGGGGAATCCACTGCCCGTGGCAGTGCGGCCAGTCGGGGCACCCCAGGCCGGAGTCCGTCGCCCGCACGATCGCCCCCATCACCAACAGCAGGAACGTCCCGACGAGGGTGGCGAGCGTGAGGCGCTGGTACCAGGTCACTGCTGGCCCTCTCTCCGGCGAAGATGCCGGCGGAGGCGGCCCGGCCGGTCGCAGCGGAGTCCTACGGGAGAGTCTTCGCGCGGACGCGCCCGGACTGAACGACTACGTGATGGGAAGCACAAAGCTTCCGACACTGTCTAGCATCGGGCGCGCCGCAGTGTCAAGGATGCAAATGCCCTAGAAGGTGTATCACGCGGCCCTCGTGGTGCCGCCCTCGCTGTCTGCCTCTGGCGCCCGGCCCATGCGCTCGAGCGGGGTCAGCGTGCGGACCTCGTCCAGGAAGACAGGCCCACCGCAGCGTTCGCACCGGATGCGTCGCCCCGGCGCCGGCAGCTCGCCGCGAAAGCCCGGCCGCGGGCGGAACCGTCGGCGGCCGCCTTCCTCCTCGAGCTGTCCGCTGACGTGGCCGCAGTGATAGCACTTCACGTCGCCGACCATCATGACGGCTTCCCTCCGCAGAGACGCAGGATCCATCACCGGAGATGATCGGCCGGTTGGCTGGCGCCGTCAGGGGGCTCGTGGTGATTCCGGGCAAAAATCGGGGAAGCGCCCGACGTCAGGTGGACGCTTCGATCCGCTCGATGCGGAACCGCTGCACTCCCGAAGGCGCTTCGACCTCGATCTCGTCGCCCTCGCGGCGATGCAGGAGCGCCTTTCCCACCGGCGATTCGCTCGAGATCTTCCCGGCGCGCGGGTCGACCTCGCTCGGGCTCACGAGGGTGTACCGCAGCTCGCGTTGCGACAGGAGGTTCCGGAGCACGACGGTAGAACCGATACGCACGACGTCGCCGTCGAGTTCCTCAGCCTTCACGATGACCGCGCGCTTCAGCGTGGCCTCGATCTCGCGGATCCGCCGTTCGAGATGACCCTGCGCGTCACGGGCAGCGTCCAGCGGGGCGTTCTCTCGGAAGTCTTTGTCCGCCATTGCCCGCTTCAGTTCCGCCGCGATGTGGACCCGCTTTTCCTTCAGTTCCTCGAGCTCTCGCACGAGGGCCGCATGCCCTTCTGGCGTGAGGTGCACCGCGCCCGGCGATGCGGCCGGCCGCGCCGCGGGCTGTGCGCGCTTGGCGCCGGTCCTACGGACCGGCACGTGGCGAGCGAGGTTCTCACCGACCCACTGGCGCTTGTGGAGGAACGCCAGGAAGCGCCGCACCGCGTCGACCCGATCGGCAGCGTCCCGAACGTTGTCGGCGATGCCCTCGGCGTACGACGCCACCTCCTGGCCACGGAGGCTGGCGACCTCGCGGTCAGCGCCGAGCCATCGTTCCAGCCGCAGCAGCTCGGGCTGGCTCCGCTGCCGCTCTTCGGGCTTCAGGCTCGCGAGATACTGGCTGACGGCTTCCGAAAGCGGGACGCTCATACCTCGATTCTACGAGCGTCCCCAGAGCGACGCAAAGCCGCGCCCTCACGGGACCCGCTCGAGACGGTAGACCGCGCGGTCGAAGGTGAGCACGACGAGCTCGCCGTCGGGCAGCTCCCCGAACGACGAGATGGCGTGCCCGGTCTCGGTGAGCAGGACGGGCGGGCTGGAATCGTCGGCGGTGTTCACCGCCCAGATTCGCCCGTTGCAGAAGTCGCCGTATACGAACCACCCGTCGAGTTCCGGCATCGCGCGGCCGCGGTAGACGTACCCGCCGATGACCGCGCACGCGCCCGCCTCGCGACCGTACCACGCCCGCGGGAGCACAAGGCCGGTGCGGTCGCAGTCGGGCGCCCGGAAGCACTCCGGCCCTTCCAAGATGTTCCAGCCGTAGTTCCCGCCGGCGACGATGCGGTCCACCTCTTCCCATCGGTTCTGGCCTACATCTCCCGCCCAGAGCGCGCCTGTGGCTCGATCGAAGCTGAACCGCCACGGATTCCGTAGGCCATAGGCGTAGATCTCGGGTCGTGCGCCCTCCACGCCGACGAAAGGATTGTCCGGAGGCACGCGATACCCTGACGGAACCGACACGTCGATGCGCAGGATCGAGCCCAAGAGCTCGCCCAGGTTCTGCCCGTTGCCGAGAGGGTCGCCGCCGGACCCTCCGTCGCCCAGCGCGACGTACAGATAGCCATCCGGACCGAACGCGATCTGCCCACCGTTGTGGTTGGCGAAGGGCTGTGGGATTTCGAGGATGACCTGTTCGGACGCGGGGTCGATCGCGTCCGACACCACGCGGAATCGCGACAACACGCTCCGTCGGGGCGGGCCTGCCGAGTAGTAGAGGTACACGAGGCCATCGCGCTCGAAGGTCGGTGAGAACGCCAGGCCGAGCAGCCCCTCTTCGCTCCGCGCGTCCGGGATGAGTCGGTCCGAGATGTCGCCGAACAGGGTGGCGGAGCCGCCGGACAGCCGCACGCGCCAGAGCTGCCCCGTCTGCGTCGCGATGACGGCCTCGTCCGCCCGGCCCGGCACGACAGCGAAGGCGAGCATCGCGGGAAACGTCGCGGCGGGGATCGTCGGAACAACGCGGTAGCCCTGAGGTCTGGGCGTCGGGGCCGCGGCGCCACTGGGGCCGGTCGGAGCGGAAGGCGTCGCCGTGGGCGCGGCGCCGGTCACAACCGTGGCAGCGGCCGGCGTCGTCGCGATGGGTGTGGGGCCCGGTGCGCCATCGTCGGTGCCACAACCGGCGGCGGCCACGCCCGCGAGCGCCGTCACCGCCAGCGCGAGCCGTTGCATCATCGCCCTCCATGCTACGCCACGCCGTGGCGCCGGGCCATTCGCCCGGCTGCCGCAGGCCATTCGGCCCGCAGCCGCAGGTGCCCTTCGGACCGCGGTGGCCAACCCCGCGGCGTCGATACTTCCTTGGACATGCTCGTACCGTTCCGACGTCGAACGGCGACCCTCGCGCGCCGAAGCACCGAGTACGCGTCCCACATCTTCGGTCAGACCTATCTTCTCCTCGCCGGAGTCGTCGGCGCCGCGATCGTGGCCGTGGGCGCGGTCGGCGCCTCGGGGCTCTTCCTCAGCCACTTCACGGAGGAGGAATACGAGGACAAGACGCAGGACGTGGCCGCGTTCGTCGCACCCGTCGTCGCAAACCACCTCGTGCTCGACGATCTGTCCGGGCCGATGCCGCCCCAACGGGAGGCGACGATCCTCGAGATGATCGTAGGTGACGCCCGCGACCGCCTGCGCGGGCTCCAGGTGTGGAACCTGGATGGCTCGCATGTCCTCGGCCACGGCGCCGTCGCCGCCCCCACCGCGGCCGACCTACGCGCCGTGGCCTCCGGCGCCACGGTCTACCGGCAGACGAGCGATGCGGACGGCGAGCCGCTCCTCGACACCTATGTTCCCCTTCGCCTCGGTGGGGACCAGCGGGTCGTCGGCGTCGTGGGCGCGCGGACGACGACGGAACACCTGAAACAGGAGATCGCGGCCGTCCGCGGCTTCCTGTATCGCACCTTAGGCGGGACCCTGGCGCTCGCCTTTCTCGCGATGCTCGCCCTGATGTACTTGGGGAACCGCGCCATCAGACAGCGGGAGCGAGCGCTGCTCGCACAGTCTCGCGAGCTCGCGCGGGCCCGCCACGAAATTGCGCTCGCGATCATCGGCGCGCTCGACCTCCGGGACACGGAAACGGAGGGCCACTCGTTGCGGGTCCAAGGCCTCTCGCTGGCCATCGCCCGCGAGCTTGGCTGCAGCGATGAGGAGCTGGATGTCATCGGCCTCGGCGCGCTCCTACACGACATCGGCAAGATCGGCGTTCCTGACCACGTTCTCCGAAAGCCGGGACCCTTGACGGACGGCGAGTGGGACGACATCCGACGGCACCCGGAGCTGGGGTATCGACTTCTCAAGCAGCTCACGCTCGCGCCCGGCGTCGCCGACATCGTCCGAGCGCACCACGAACGCTGGGACGGTACGGGCTACCCCCTGGGCCTCACGGGCGACGCCATCCCGCTGGGCGCCCGCATCTTCGCCGTCGCCGACGCCTTCGACGCGATGACGTCGGACCGACCGTACCGGCGCGCCCTGAGGCGTGACGAGGCCATCGCCGAGATCGTGCGGGGCAGCGGTACGCAGTTCGATCCGCGGGTGGTTCGCGCCTTCCTCCGGGTCGCGGGCGTGCGCGAGCGCGAGGCCCTGGCTCTCGCCGCCTGACGCGCTCGCGGGAACTTTTCGCTCCGGCGCTTCGTCCCTCCTCATGCACGGGCCCGAACCATCCACCCGTTATCCGAAGGAGGAACCTCGAATGAAGCGCTGGCTGTTCATCACCGCCCTCCCGCTCGCGGTCGCCGCAGGCCTCGCCCTGAGCGTCGCAGTCGCCGGATCCCCGTTCGCATCGGACGACCCATCGTCCGAAGGATTCGTTCGGGAGGGCGACCAAGGAAGCGCGATGCCCGTCCCGTCGGACGATGGCACGCCTCCCGTCGCCGACACCGTCGTGGAAGACGACGCGGGCGACACGGCTCCCGGACCGGACGATCCCGCCGTGTCCCCGGTCACGTCCATCGATGACATTCCCGAGGACGAGTGCAACCTCGTGCACAACATCGATGCCTGCGAGCGCATCGCTATCGATGCCGCAAAGGCCGACCTGACCGCCCGGATCGGCGTGCCGGCCCAGGACATCGAGGTGTCGGTCATCGAAGCGACCTACTGGGATGGCTGCCTCGGCATCGAAACGCCGGGGATGGCGTGCATCCAGATCGCCGTCCCGGGGTACCGCATCGTTCTCACCGCCGAAGGCGTCACGTACGAGTATCACGCGGACACGACGGGCAAAGTCGCCTTGGTGCCCTAGCCGGCTGCCAGCCCATCGCACAGAGCGGGGCCGTCTGGCCCCGCTCTGCGTTCCTGCGTCAGAGGGGGCATCCAGGCTGCCCCCGTGCAAGCGTCCAGTGCGCCGTTCAAGTCCGGCGCCCGCGGCCCTGCACCTACGAAGGGCTCCATGGCCATTGTCACTGGTCAGTCGAACCCGTATACTCGCGCCGATTCCCCGCGCGGTTGCGTTCGTTCAACGCGGAGAACTCGGGACAGGGGGAGGTGGTCTGTGGAGTTCGCGAGTCTACCGAAGTGCCGCAAGTGCCGGGACGGCGATCTCGTGCCCCTTTCGGACTTCGGGAGCCAGGGGGCGCCCATTCACTACAAGGCGTGGGCCTGCACGAACCCCGACTGCGGGTTCAACATCAAGATCCGCAATGGCGACTTGTACATGGATGAGCCCATCGCCAGCGGAGCGCTGCACAATCCTCGACTTCGCTGAGCACTGCGCAGCGTGCCACGCGGGAGCGGCCCTGTCACGCACGACGGGGCCGTTCGCGTGTCCAGGGGGCAACCGTCAACGCCCGATCCCCGCGTACTTCAGTCCTGCCGCCTCGATACGGGCCCGGTCGAGCACGTTCCGCCCATCCAAAACGGCGCGCAGGCCCTGGAATGCGCCGAGGTCTAGCTCGCGATAGGCGTCGTGCCACGCCTGCACCACTACGGCATCCGCAGGACATGGCACCTCGCACGGCTCGAAGCCAAGAGCGCGTAGCTCCTCCCCGCTGAGGAACGGATCGTGGGCCAGCGGCCGTCCGCCACGCCGGGCGATCTCCTCGCGGAGGGCGAAGGCGGGCGAGCGATAGGGCTCCTTGACGTTGGCCCGGAAGCTCACACCGAGGATGACGACGGTCGACCCGCGGAGCGTCCCCAGCAGGCCCTCCAACCGCTCGACGCCGTACGCCGCCATCGCGTCGTTGATCCGACGGCCCAGCGCCGGCAGCGCCAGTCCGCCCTCTCCTGACGGCAGGAAGTACGGGTACACCGGGATGCAGTGCCCGCCGACGCCGACGCCGGGCTGGTGGAGGTGCGCGTAGGGCTGCGAATTCGCCGCCGCGATGACCTCCGTGATGTCGACGCCGACGGCGTCGGCGTACCGCGCCAGCTCGTTGACCAGCGCGATGTTCAGGTCGCGGTACACGCCTTCAGCGATCTTCGTGAGCTCGGCCGCCTCCGCCGACGCCAGCCGGATGACGTCGACGCCCAGCGCCTGCTCGTAGAACGCCTCGGCCCGCTTCCCTGAGGCCTCGTCGATGCCGCCGACGATCTTCGGATAGCGCTGGAGGTCTCGAATGACGGTCCCCGAAGACACGCGCTCGGGGGCGGCTGCCACCGCGCAGGCCTTTCCCGCCGTCCGCAGCCGCTCCGCGACCCGCGTCCGCGTGACGCCGACCGGGACCGTCGTCTCCACCAGTACCAGCGCCCCTTGGTCGACTCCCGAGGCGACCGCGCCGACTGCCTGGTCGAACGACGAGAAGTCGGGCGCTTCGCGCTCGTCCAGCGCGACCGGCACGATGATGACGACGACCTCCGCGCCGCGTGCTGCGGCGGCTACGTCACCAGTGGCGCGAAGGCGTCCGGCGGCTACCGCCTCGGACAAGAGCTCGTCCAGCCCAGGCTCGAACGTCAAGGGGGAGCGGCCCGCATTGACCGTGGCGACCCGCTCGGGGTCGATGTCAGCGCCCGTGACGCGCATGCCGCGCGACGCCAGGAACGCCGCCAGGGGCAGCCCGACTTTGCCCAGGCCCACGACGCAAACGATGGGCATCGTCATGGCCGCGGCCCCGCGGGCAAGCAGGCCGGTCGCACGGGAGCCCCCGTGCGCGCGGACTCGATGAGGGCTTCCGCCACCGCCATGGCCGCCAGGGCGTCATCCGCGCTCACGGGCGGCTGACCACCGTCCCGCACGGAGCGCACGAACGCCTCCAGTTCCAGTCGTAACGGTTCGCGCTTCTCGACGGCGACGCGCATCATGAGGCCCTCGGAGACGCCGGCCACCGTCGCCAGTTCGGGCCACGCCGGACGATCCCCTGCGCGCGCGTTCTCGTAGAACCACAGGTCCTCGGTGATGTAGTCCACGACGAACATCCCCCGCTCGCCGACCACGGATAGCTGGCGAATCTTCGTCGGGGTGAGCCAGTTCACATCGAGCGCACCCACGACGCCGTTCTCGAAGCGCAACACGCCCGAGAGCATGTCCTCGCGGTCGGTGTGAATTCGCCGGTGCGTCTCGGCGAACACCCGCTCCACCTCGCTCTCGAGCACGTAGCGCATGATGTCGAGATCGTGCGTCGCGAGATCGAGGATCACGCCCACGTCACGGATGCGGCTCGGGAACGGGCCCACACGCCGAGCCGCCACCTGAAACACCCGCCCCAGTTCGCCCGCCGCGACGCGACGCTTGAGCTCGGCGACCGCCGGGTTGAACCGCTCGATGTGGCCCACGGCGAGCGGGACGCCCGCCGCGCGCGCCGCCTCACGGAGCGCTGCGCCCTCGGCGACCGTCGCCGCCAGCGGCTTCTCGACCAGGCACGCGATCCCGCGCTCGAGCGCTGCGAGCGCCACGCTGTAATGCGCGCTCGTCGGCACCGTGACCGACACGAGGTCGGGATGAGCGTCCTCCAGCATCACCACGGCGTCCGTGAATCCACGAGCGGTGCGGCCGCGGGTCGCGCGCTCGACGCGCTTGGCGTCCGTGTCGCAGACCGCGACCAACTCCACGTCGTCGAGCTCGCCGTATACGCGCACGTGGTTCACTCCCATGGCGCCCAGGCCGATCACCGCCGCGCGCAGGCTCACCGCTGTCCCCCCTCGGCCGTCGTCGCGAGCTCCGCGACGGCGCTGTTGACCGCGTCGATGATGGCGCGCAGGTCGGCATCGCTGAGGCCCGGATGCACCGGAAGCGACAGCACCTCCGTTGCCGCCCGTTCGGCGACGGGAAAGGACGTGCCTCGCCACGCCTCGGCATAGGCCGGCAGCCGCGGAACGGGCGCCGGATAGAACACCGCGGCCTCGATCCCCTGTGCGCGGAGGCGCGCGAGCAGCGCGTCGCGTCGTCCGCCCGGGACCCGCACCGTGTACTGGTGATAGGCGTGGGTCACGTCCGGCGCTTCGGGAAGCGGCGCGACGCCGCGCAGGCCCGACGTGAGGGCGGCCGCGTTGGCCCGGCGGCGCTCGATCCAGTCCTCGAGCTTCCGCAGTTGCGCCAAGCCGATCGCCGCGCCCATCTCGGTCATGCGGTAGTTGTACCCGGGACGTTCCGTCACGTACCGCTGCCGCTCTCCTTGATTCCGGAGGACCCTCACGCGCTCGGCGACGCCCGCGTCGTCGGTGGTGACCATCCCGCCTTCGCCGCCGGTCGTGATGTTCTTCGTGGCGTAGAACGACCAGCACGCCGTGCCTCGGGCGCCGATGCGCTCGCCTCCGATGGCAGCGCCATGAGCCTGCGCTGCGTCCTCGATGAGGGCGAGGCCGTGCCGCACGCACAACGCCCGCAGCTCAGGGAGGGGCGCCGGCGCGCCGTACAGATGCACCGGCACGACGGCGCGCGTCCTCGGTGTGACCGCGCGCTCGACCTCGACGGGATCGAGATTCAGGTCGTGCTCGCGTACGTCAGCGAACACGGGTCGGGCCCCACACAGGGCCACGGCGTTGGCCGTCGCAGCGAAGGTAAATGCGGGAACGATGACCTCGTCGCCGGGCTCGATTCCGTGCGCCAGCAGCGCCAGATGCAGCGCCGCCGTTCCGCTGGAAACCGCAACCGCGTACGGAGCGCCGACGAAGGCTGCGAACGCTTCCTCGAACGCCGCGACGTGCGGCCCCTGCGCGAGTTGGCCCGATGCGAGCACCGCGAGCGCCGCCTCACGCTCCTCCGGGCCCATGAGCGGTTGGGAGATGCGAATCACGGGGCGGGACCTGCCTCTTCCAGGCGCAGGTTCGGCATGGCGAACGCGACGGCCAGCCCGGCCGCCACGAAGAATCCAGGGCCCGCCAGGGGCACGAGCGCGCCCAGGGCGACGCCCATCGCGAACATCGCCGCTCCCAGGCGCGCGCCCCGCCAGGGCGTCATCCGGCCGAAGACGAACCCCATCTCGAACGGCGCCACGAAGACCAGGAGAAACGGCAACAGCTCCGACGGCGCATCCCGTTCGAGCACGAGGAACGACGCGAGCCCCAGCAGCGGCGCCACGATGCCCGCGACCGTTCCCAAGTTCATGAGCCGCTGCCCCAGCATCAGCGCACCGCCTCCAGCGGCGCGAACTCTCGCTCGCGACCGCACGCGCTGCACGACCAGCGCGTCCCGCGCCCCGCGGGCGTCATCGGGCGGCCGCACTCGCACGCGTATCCGATTTGACGCGCCGGGTTGCCGGCCACGAGAGCGTGCGCCGGGACGTCGTGGACCACGACGCTGCCAGCGCCCACCATCGCCCAGCGCCCGATGGTGACGCCGCACCGAATCACTGCGCCGGCGCCGATCGACGCGCCATCTTCCACGACGGTCTCGACTAGCTCCCAGTCCTCATCGGTCAACGGATCGCCGTCCGGCGTCACGGCGCGAGGATAGAGGTCATTGGTGAAGGTGACGTGGGGACCGATGAAGACGCCATCGCCGATGCGGACGCCCCGATACACGGAAACGTAGTTCTGGATCTTGGTTGCGCGCCCGACGATCACGTCCCGGTCGATGTACGCGCCCTTGCCGATGACGCAGTCCTCACCGATGACTGCGCCCTCGCGTACCTGGGCGTGGTGCCAGACGCGCGTGCGCGCACCGACGCGGGCGCGGGGCGAGACCTCAGCGGTGGGATGAATCACGCTCGAGCAACTCCACCATCTTTTCTGCCGCGTGGCCGTCACCGAACGCGGGGGGCGGGTCGCTCGAAGGCCGCGGCCGGCGGCAGGCGGCGATGATCGCGTCGGGATCGGCCCCAGTGAGCACGTTCCAGCCGTCGACCAGCGTCTCGGGCCATTCCGTTTCCTCCCGCAACGTCACGCACGGCACCCGCAGCCAGAACGCCTCCCGTTGGACGCCCCCGGAGTCGGTCGCGACCATCCGCGCGTGGCGGAGGAGCTGGAGCATGTCGAGATACCCCAGGGGCTCGATGACACGCACCGGTGGCTCCGCCTCGATATCGGACGACGCCATGGCGAGCCGCGCCCTCGGATGTGCGGGAAAGATGACCGGCTCCCCCAGCGCCGCTAGCGCCATCAGGATGCGCTCGAGCCGCGCCGGGTCGTCCGTATTGGCCGCGCGATGCACCGTCGCCACGACGTACTCCCCCGGCGTAAGCCGGAGCGTCCTCATGATACTGGATCGCGATTCGGCGACCGGCAGGTGGTACAGAAGCGAGTCGTACATCACGTCGCCGGTGAGCTCGACCCTGGCCCACGAACTCCCCTCGATCCCCAAGCCTTCGTTCCGAAGATTCGTGACGGCGTGCTCCGTCGGCGCGAACAGGACGTCGCACACGTGATCCGCCACGATACGGTTGATCTCCTCGGGCATGGTCCGGTCGAAGCTGCGCAGCCCCGCCTCGACGTGGGCGCTCGGCAGGCGCAGCTTCGCCGCCGCCAGCGCTCCCGCCGGCGTCGCGTTCGTATCGCCGTACACGAGCGTCCAGTCGGGCCGCTCGCGTTCCAGCACAGGCTCGACACGCTGCAGCGTCAGTCCGGTCTGCTGGCCGTGCGCTCCCGAACCCACGCCCAGGTGATAGTCGGGCGGCGGTAGGTCGAGGTCCGCGAAGAAGGCGTCCGAGAGCTGCGGGTCGTAGTGTTGGCCCGTGTGAACGATGACGTGGCTGTGCCCGCGGGCCACGAGCGCTCGGTGCAGCGCGGCGGCTTTGGGGAACTGCGGTCTCGACCCGACGACGGAGAGGATCTTCAACGCGCGTCCTGGCTCTCGTGAGCTGCCGGAGCAGGAGCGGGCGCGGCGTCGCGCCGATCGAGGCGGGCGAGCGCATGGATGCGCGCCGTGAGCTCCTCGCGGCGGTGTGGCGCTTCCCGTACCAGTGCTTCGATCTTCGCCACCAGCTCGCCCGCCGAAACGTTGGGGCGCCCCTCGACTCGGAAGATCTTCGGGTGGCCAGTGGGCACCAGGCGCTCGTTCGCGCCGACCAGCTCCTCGTGCAGACTTTCGCCCGGCCGCAAACCCGTGTATTCGATCTTCACGTCGACGCCGGGCTCGAGCCCTTTGAGGCGGATCATCTTCTCCGCGAGGTCGGCGATCTTGATGACCTCGCCCATCTCGAGGATGAAGATCTGCCCCTGGCCAGCGAACGCCGCCGACTGGATGACCAGCGACACCGCCTCCGGCGCTGACATGAAATAGCGCGTCGCTTCCGGATGCGTCAGCAGGACAGGCCCCCCGCGCTCGATCTGGCTCAGGAACAGCGGTACCACGCTGCCCCGACTCCCCATCACGTTGCCGAACCGGACCGCGCAGAACACGGTGCCCCCTTCCTCCCCCAGCGCGGACATCAGCAGCTCTCCGATGCGCTTGCTAGCGCCGTACACGTTATCGGGGTCGACTGCCTTGTCCGACGAGACGAAGACGAACTTCTTGGCGCCCGTCTCCTGCGCGGCACGCGCGACGTTCAGTGTGCCCACGATGTTCGTGTACAGCGCCGCCTCCGGGTGTTCCTCGAGCACGGGAATGTGCTTGTACGCCGCCCCGTGGAATACGAGCTCGGGACGGGCGGCCTCGAACGCGCGCCTGACCGCGGCCTCGTCGCTCACGTCGCACAGCCAGATGCGCACCTGGGTCGCCGTCCGCGAGGCCTCGAGCTCACGCTGCAGGTCGTACAGTCCCGTTTCGTTCGAATCGAGCAGGTGCAGCACCGCCGGTTCGTACAGGAACACCTGTCGGGCGAGCTCCGCTCCGATGTACCCAGCGGCGCCCGTGATGAGCACGACGCGCCCACGCAAGGCATCGGAGCACGATCGCGCGTCGATCTCGACCTCGGGCCGGCCGAGGAGGTCCTCGACCGTGACCTCGCGCAAGTGCGCCGCGCCCGCGCCGCTGCGGACGAGATCGCGCAGTCCGGGCACGGTTCGCAGCGGCACGCCGGTGCGCTGACAGATACCGATGATGTCGCGAACCGCCTGTCCCGGCGCCGAGGGAATCGCCAGGGCGATGAGCTGGATGTTCCGCTTCCGTACGAGCGCCGGGATCTCGTCCCGCGACCCCTCGACGACGATGCCATGTAGGCGGAGGCCACGCTTCTGCGGGTCGTCGTCGACGAACGCCACCGGCCGCAGGCCGAGGCCCGGGTTGGACAGGAGCTCGCGGGCCAGGAACTGGCCGGTGTGGCCCGCGCCGACGATGAGCACCCGCTTGGACGCGTCGGACCACGCGCTCAGCGGGTTCGCCGCTCGCAGCCGAGGCCACAGCTTCGTCGCACCCATCGCGAGGTAGATGAGCGCTGGGGCCGTCACGTTCACGGTCAAGGGAATGTGCCGGGGCGACATGAAAGCGTTGACGCCGAACAGGATGATGGACACCGTCCCGACCGAGAACGCGAGATTGATGGCGTCAGCGATGCCGGCGTACTGCCAGGCGGTCCGGTAGATGCGGAAGAAGTAGTTCCCCAGGAGGTAGGGCACCACGATCCCGGGCGACACCTTCAACAGAAAGTCGATGGACTGACTCGGGATGTCGCCGTCGAACCGCAGCGCCAGCGCGGCGGCGTAGCTCGCCAGCACGATGCCCGCGTCCAGCCCGAGCACCGCCGCGAACCGCAGCGCTCGGAGCAGCGACTGGTTCGGGGTGAGCGTTCCGTTGCCTTCCGGCGGCGCAGTCCGGGAGTGCGGCGGCGTCCGAGCGGGCTCGTGGTCGCTCATAGGATCCGTCCGACCGCTCGCGCTAGCGTGCGCCCCTGCGGCGCAACACCGTGGGGATCGTCCTGGCCAAAATGGCCAGGTCCCGAAGGAACGAGTGGTTATTTACGTAGTCGAGATCGTAGACAATGGTCTCGTGGTAGGTCAAATCGCCTCGCCCGTTGATCTGCGCGAGACCCGTGATGCCCGGCCTCACGTCGTGGCGCCGGTGGTATTCGGGCGGATACTGCTCCACCAGCCGGGGCACCTCGGGCCGTGGGCCGACCAGGCTCATGTCGCCCTTGAGGACGTTGAACAGATTCGGCAGTTCGTCGAGGCTGGTCCGCCGCAGGAAGCGACCGACGCGGGTCACCCGATCCTCGGGCGGGTAGAACATGTACGTGTGGAAGTCGTGGACCGTGAGCGCCTCGTCATCCATGTTCGCGACGGCCCGGTCGGACGAGGGGTCGTGGCGCATCGTGCGGAACTTGTAGAGGGTGAAGGGCTTCCCCTTGTAGCCGATGCGCGTCTGCTTGAAGATGACCGGCCCTCGCGACTCGAGCTTGATGGCGATGGCGATGAGCGCGAAGAGGGGCGCCAGCGCCACCAGCCCCACGGCACTCACCACCACGTCCATCACCCGCGAAGCGATGCCCCTCACCTCCGGTGTCGTTCTACGACACGACGCACGGCGTCCGCCACCCGTTCCACGTCGGCGTCGGTCATGCGCGTGTACAGCGGTAACGACACGATCTCGCTGAACGCCGCCTCGGCGTTCGGATAGTCGCCCTGCTCCCAGCCGAAGGTCTCGCGGTAGTACGGATGGTAATGGAGCGGGATGAAGTGCACCGACGTCCCGATGCCCTCCTCGCGCAGTTCGCGTAGGAACGCGTCGCGGTCGATGGACAACGCGTCGCGTCGCAGGCGGATGACGTACAGATGCCACGAATGCCCCGCTTCGCGTTCTCGGGGCAGCGCGATCTCGGGCACGTCCGATAGGACCTTCGCATAGAGCTGGGCGAGCTCCCGGCGGCGCGCGAGGAACGCGTCCGCACGGCGGAGCTGCGCGAGGCCGATCGCCGCTTCCAGGTCGGACATCGTGGCGTTGTAGCCGGGTGCGACGACCCGGTAGAAGGGCGTCCCCGCGTCCGTGTATCGGTCCCACGCGTCAGCGCTCAGGCCGTGCATTCGCAACCTGCGGACACCCTCGGCCACTGCGTCGCTTTGCGTCGTCACCATGCCTCCCGCGCCCGTGGTGATGTTCTTCGTGGCGTAGAAGCTGAACACGGCGGCGTCTCGCGCGCGGCCGATGGGCTCCCCACGATACGTCGTGCCAAAGGCGTGGGCGGCGTCCTCGATCACGTGCAGCCCCGCCTCTTCCGCGATGCTCCTGATCTCGTCCAGACGGCATGCCTGGCCCGCGTAGTGAACGGGCATGATGGCTTTCGTTCGGGCCGTGAGCTTCGCCCGGACCGCCTCCGGATCGAGATTGAGGTCCACCGGGTCCACGTCGGCGAGCACGGGGGTGGCGCCGACGTGCACGACGACGTTCGCCGTCGCCGGGAACGTGATGGCGGGAACGATCACTTCGTCACCGGGCCCCACACCGCACGCGAGCAGCGCGAGATGCATGCCGGCGGTGCAGGAGGTGACGGCCACCGCGTGTCGCACGCCGATCCGCTCAGCGAACGCTTCCTCGAACGCGCGCACACGCGGTCCGGGAGCCAACCACCCCGACCGGAGCGTCTCGACCACGGCGTCGATCTCGTCGTCGCCAATGTCGGGTAGGTTGTAAGGTAGGAACGGCTGGCTCACTCTCCCTCCGGTACAGGGGTCGATTCCTCAGCGGGTGGCGTCGGTACGGGAGTCGGCAGGTCGTAGCCCACCACCTCGATGCCGCTCTCGGTCGTCAGCCCGAACAGGCGCACGAGACCTTCGATGGAGGTGCCTTCGGGCAACCGCACCTCATAGCGGGTGTCGTCCCCCGTCAGCTCGACGGTGAGCGACCGGCCATCTCCGACCTCGATCCGCCGGACGCGGCCCTCGACGAGCGCCGGAATGAACGCGTCGTCCCAGTCCAGCCGCTCGGGCCCTACCGGATTGCACACGATCCATAGCCCGCCGAACACGGCGGCGGCCAAGATCCCCAGGACCGCGAGGTTGAGCATCCGCGTACCCACAGCTCACAGGTTCCTGACGGCGATCAACAGATGGCTGCGGAGTAACGGCAGGCGCTCCAGGATGCCGCAGAGGGCCGGCGCGCGGCCTGCGAGCAAGCGCGCGATCGGGGGGGCCAACGTCACACGACGCACGGTCAGCGTACGGCCGGGTAACGTTCGCCGGACTTCATCGAGCCGCACGGGCCGAACCTCTCGGTTCAACGGGTTCCACGGAAAATCGTACACGACGAGCCAGCCTCCGGGCCGCAAGACGCGTGACGCCTCGCGCAGGGCCGCGGCCCGCTGAACCTGATCGACGATCGAGCTCAAGAGGGTGCACATCGTCGCCAGATCGAAGACGCCGTCGGGAAAGGGCAATGCCGTGGCATCCGCCAGCCCCGTCCAGGCGCCGGGCACGCGTTCTCGGGCGCGCGCCACTCTCGTTTCCGACAGGTCCACACCCGCGACGCGCTCGGGAGCGGCGCCCCACTCGACGAACCGGGCCAACAGCCCGCCATCGCCGCAGCCGACGTCGAGCACGCGCACACCTGCCAGGTCGATGAACCCCAGGTCGCGGAGCAGCGCCCGAATGTCCGCGTCGCGCCGCGCCGTGAGGTAGGCAGCGGCGGGGTCCGCTGGGTCGTGCCGGGCGCGCGTCCGAAGCGGGACGTCGGACCTGGGCGCCACCCGAGGTGACGGCGCACTCACAGGCGGGCCTCCTGACGTTCCTCGCGTTTCGCCGTCGCCCGCAGGAGGCCGGCCAGCCCCGCGAAGAAACCGGCGCCGTAGCCGAGATGGAGTGTCGCGAAGACGAGGGGCAAGGCGAGTGCCGATGGCAGGCCGCAGCGACGCCCCCCCAGCGCGGTCGCAGCGACGCTCGCCATGCCGTAGGCGCTCACGAGCGCGGCCAACGGTCGGCGCGTGCCCGCCAGCGCCAACGCCGACGTGACGGCGAGGGCTGCGACGAAGGCCGGCGGCGCGAGCTGGCGGGGGCGCGTCTGTTCCGGATGCGCCGCCAACACCGCCGCCTTCGCCCTTCCGTACCGAACGTACTGCCGCAGGAGCGCCGGCAGGCTGGAGCGGACGATGTAGCGCGAGCGGATGGATGGCGTCATCAAGATGCGCCCCCCGGCCGAGAGCAGCCGGTAGTTGAACTCGTCGTCCTCGCCTCCATCCAGGTCCTCGCGGAACCGGCCCAGCGTGTCGAACAGGCTGCGGCGATAGGCGCCGAACGCCACCGTGTCGGTCCACTGCTCGCGCGCGCTCACTCTGAAGGCGGCGCCGCCGACACCGAAGCGCGACGACATCGCGACGGCGATGGCCCTGCCCCAGAAGCCTTCGCCTTCGCTCGTGATGGGCCCACCGACGCAATCCGCCCCCGACCACTCGAGCGCCGCCACCGACTCCTCGATGAAATCCGGCGAAACGATGCAGTGGCCGTCCACGCGGACGATGATGTCGCCTCGGGCCGCCGCGATGCCAACGTTCAGTCCGGGCGCGGTCCGCTTCGCTGGATTCGACAGCAGCCTCACGTTCAGCGTCGATTCGGCGATGAACCGCTCGACCAACGAACGTGTGCGGTCGGTCGACTCGCCGTCGACGACGATGACCTCGAAGCGATCGCGGGGATAGCTTTGGTCGCCGAGCGCCCCGAGGCAGCGTTCGATATACCGCTCTTCGTTGCGGATGGGGACGATGACGGACACGAAGGGGCGTGGTTCCTGCATGCGCCGAAGCGCAGCGTACACTCGCCCCGCCGCCATGACAACGCCGCGTCACGACGCGGCGGCCAGCTCCTGATAGATGCGCTCCATCCGGGCGGCGTTCTCGCGCCAGTCGTAGCGGTGTTCCACGAGGCGGCGTCCGGCGCGGCCCATCTCGACGCGGCGCTCCCGGTCCCTCAGCAGGCCTTCCAACGCCTCCGCCAACGCCAGCGGGCGGCCGGGCTCCACCAGAAGCCCGGTCTCGCCATGGGCCACCACGTCGGGGATGCCGTGGATGCCCGACGCCACGACCGGCAGCTCCATCGCCGCCGCCTCGACAGCGGCCACACCGAAGCCCTCCCACGTCGAGGGCATGGCGAACACGTCGAACGCTTGCAGATGGCCGGGGATGGCATCGTGTGGAGCTTCGCCCACGAACGTCACCCGGTCAGCGATACCCAGTCGCGCGGCGAGCGCTTCGAGCGCGCGACGTTCGGGGCCGTCGCCGACCAGCACGGCGCGCCAGCGAACGCCGCGACGCAGTAGCTCGCCCAGCGCGCGCAACAGCGTCGGGAGTCCCTTCTCCCGGGACAGGCGCCCCACGTACCCGACGACCGGCTCGCGCCGCTCGGGCCGCGGCTCCGGCCGGAAGCGGTCCAGGTCGACGCCGTAGGGCACCACCGTGACCGGCTTCGACACGGGAAGGTAGGGCAATGTCGAGGACGCCAGATGCAAGCCCGTGGCGGTGACGTAGTCGGCGTTCCGCAGGGCGAATCGGGTGAGATATTCATGGAGCGGGCTCACACCGGGCGCCTCGAGGATGTCCGTCCCCCACACCGAGACCAGGGTCGGACGCACGCCGGAGCGAGCAGCCAGGTATCCGTAGCTGGTCAGATGCAACGCGTGCACGAGATGCGGGCGGGCGTCGCGCACGAGCCTGGCCACGCGGCGAGCATGCACCAGATAGCGCAGCTTCCCCAGCCACTCGAACCCGCCCACGTACCGCACGGGCGCCCCTGGAATCTGCGCCGGACGAAAGGAAATGACCTCGGCTTCCCAGCCCCGGCGGACGAAGTGCTCCACCCACCGGCGGGTGTGAACGTAGGGAGCGTCGGCCAGATAGCAGACCCTCATGATCCGCTCGCAGCCACCCGCATCACACGACGAGGGCCGTCACGGGATGGCGATGCCGTTGTACAGCAAATCGGGGTCGCCGACGAACACGTCCGTGGTGAGGTTCGCCACGGCCGCGATGGGCCGGTTCGACTCGAGGATTGCGGTTCCGGCGAACCCGTCGGGAAGCATCGGCTCCAGGTATTGGAACACCGTGGCTTCGCGGTTCACCGTGATCCTATACGATACCGAGCCGCCCGGCAGGTCTCGCCCGAAGTAGCGGACCGTGACGTTGGCAACGCCGCCGTCCGTCACCATCACACGGAACCAGGAGTTCCACCCGTGCGCCGCGCCCACGGGTCCGTAATTCTTGTTCAGCACCGGCAACAGCACCTTCCGTCCGCCGTCCTCGGGCCGGATCCCACGGTAGTTCGTGAACACGTCCTGGTACTTCGAGTTCCGGTTGACGATGATCCCTATCGGTTGTGTCGATGTGACCTTCACCGTCCCGACGAAGTTCGTCGGTAGGCGGTCGCCCGGGGCGAGGCAGTTCGCGTAGTCGTCGCGCTCCTGCAAGCAGAGGCGCGCCGCCTTGACCTCGATGGTGTTCCGCTTCAGGACGAACGCGCCGCCCGCGTCCAGGTCATAGCCCTCGAAGACCAGCGTGACCGACGCAGGCTTCTTCGGGTCCTTGTTCACGATCTGGAAGTGGGTGCTCCACTGGTTCAGAGGCCCGACTTCCCGATCGATGAGCGGCAGGATGAGGCTGCGTCCCAATTCGGCGTCGGACAGACCACGGTACGAGGCGAAGTGCGAATAGAGGGCGTGATACTGGTCGGCCATGGCCGTGATGAACTGCTCGTCAGGGTCGTCACCCTGGCCATTGGTGTGCGTCGTGATGCGCACCGAGCCGGTGAAGGCCGGACCGACGCCCATGGTCTGGGGATCGCGGAAGAGGCTGCCGCCCGGTGGAATCGGCCGGCCACCCTTGGGGCACCCCGAGAGCCTCCGGGGCCGACGCTCCGACGGATCGTACGGGTCGTACTTCACCGGCCCGTCGGTGTAGTTGCTGAAGTACGTCAGAGTGACGCAGGCAGTGGTTTGACCCAGGTTCTGGACGACGAACCGACTGTTCCATCCGCGGTCGGGTCCGTCCTGATTCGCCACCAGCGGCAGATACAACACGTGCGCCCCCTCCGTGGGCGTGGTGGCGTCGCCCGCGATCGAGAAGCGGCCGTTCCGGATGACGTCCTTGGCCTGGAGGGCGACGACGGGCTGTTCGGAGGTCACCGTCGCCGAGCCGCGAAAGCCGCCGGGCAGCCCTGGGTTCAGCTTCTGGAAGAACGTCCACCCCTCGCCCGGCTGGAGCGTCGGACAGACGTACAGCTTGGGGCAGACGTCGCTGGCGACGAGCCGGCCGTTTTCGTCGAAATAGTCGACCTGGGGATTGGTGGGAAGCGTCCCGATGTTCTGGACGCGGATCCAGCTATTCTCGACGCCGAAGTTGTAGGCGACCGCGCTCGCCGAGTCCGTGGACGGCGACTCGTCCCCGCGAGGGACGCCGAGCACGACAGCGATGACGACGGCGCACGCCGCCATCGCCAACCGTGGCGCGAACCGGCGGGCTCGCGCAGGCAACCGGGGGAGACGCATCCACGATCCTCCGCCCCGCCGTCGACGCATACTAGCGGGGCATCCGGAGGCCGTCAACCGGGTCGGCTGTCCTCAACGAGCTCGCGATACAGCTCCTCCATCCGCGCCATGTTGGCCTCCAAGAGCCACTTCTCTTCGACCAGCCGGCCGTTCATCTCCGCAGCCCGGCGCCGCAGCTCCGCGTCCGAGAGCGCTCGGAGGATGCGCTCGGCCAGCGCCTCGTGGTCACCTACCGGCGTCCGGAAGCCGTTGGTGCCGTCGTCGACGATCTCTTCCTGCGAGGGGAGATCGGACACGATGGGGAAGCATCCCGCCGCCATCGCTTGTGTGACCGCCACCGAGGTCCCGTCGGACTCGGGAACCGAGACGTAGACGTGAGCGGAGCGGAACGCATCGCGCAGCCGCTCACGGGACAGGAACCCCACGAACGTCACCGTGTGTTCGAGCCCGAGCTCGCGGCTGAGCGCATCGAGCGCTTGACGTTGGGAGCCCGCGCCGGCCACCACGAGCCGCGCGTCCGGAAATCGCTGCCGCACCCGCGTCATCGCCCGGACGATGCAGTCGACGCGATAGAGTGGCTCCAGCGCGCGGGTGCTGAGAACGGTTGGCCGTTCGCCGGGCCCGCCATCGAGGTTGACCGACGCCTCTCGCCGATCCAGAAAGAAGCGCTCCGCCCCGAGCACGACGACCCGAACGATCGACGCAGGAGCTCCGAGCCGGACCAGCTCGCGGGCCATGTGTTCGTTGTTCGACGTCACGAGGTCCGCCTTTTGCACCACGGTCCGCACGAGACCACGAGCGGCCCGCGACCGCGCAGCGTCGACGAGGACGTCCGATCCCCAGGCCGTCGCCACGAACGGATGCACGTCGAGCGCGTAGGCGGCGTAGAAGGCGTGCTCGGTCAGGTAGTGCGCGTGGAAGATGTCGGGAGCGATCTCGCGCACGATGCGCGGCAGCCCCGCCATCCGGTAGCGAAACGCGTGCGCCAGGCGCAAGAACCACGCTGGCAGACGCGCACCCCTGCCTGCCGCTCCGCCCGAGGGAATGGCATCAAGTCGGTCCTCCAACGTGTGCAAGTGCGCGCCTTCGGGGACGTCCCGGGGACGATAGTAGGAGATGGCGTGCACCTCGTGGCCGCGGTCGATGAACCAGCGGACCCAGGCGTGCGTATGCGGACTCGCCCAGTTGCCGAGCACGGCGATGCGAAGGCGGCGTTCCGGCGGCACAGGCGTGGTCACGCCTCGCCCTCCGTGGCCGCGGGACGCACACGCCGCACCCAGAGCCGTAAGGTGTCCGTGTAGACCCGCGCGTCCGACCAGCGTGGCGCCAGCGACCGGAGCGGATTGGCTTCGGCGAGACGCCCGTATGCCCAGAGTGCCAGCGCGAAGTGCACGCTGTACGCGGCAGACGACGCGATCGCCGCGCCCGTGACGCCCAGGACCGGGATCAGCGCCAGATCCAGCGCCACGGTGACCACGACGGCCGCTGCCGTAATCAGCGTGTTGACGAGCGGCCTGCCCTGGCTGAAGACGTACGCCGTCAAGACCTTCGAGCCCGCCAGGGCGACCGTTCCCGGCAGGAGCCAGAGCAGCGGAACCACCGCCGGCGAGAACGCGCCCCCGTACAACAGCCGGACGAACACCGGCGCTGCCGCGGCGAGCCCGGCTGCCCCGATCGCGCTCAGTAACAGCGTGTGTCGCAACACCACCGGCGTCCGTTCGGCGGCATCGTCGGCGTCCGAGGCCGTGAGTTGCGTGACCAGCACCGCGGCGACGGAGTTGGCGATGAACCAGATGCCCTCGCTCAGCCCGACGGCCACGGCGTACAGCCCGACGCCCGCCTGTCCCACGAACAACGCGACGAGATACGCATCGAGACGGTAGTTCGCGAGTTGGAGCAGGTTGCCGAGCTCGCCCTGCGCCCCGAAGCGGACCATCCTCGCGATGACGTCGCGTTCCGGCCTGAACAACCGAACGACATCGACGTGACGCACGCCGACGAACGCCAGCGCCACTGCGGCTCCGAACGCGAGCTCGGCGCTCCGGAGCCAGATGGCTCCACCTACACCCGGGTCGGCCACCGCGAGCGCCGCCAGGAGCATGAGCAGGAACACGAGCGGGTCGATCAGCGTCACGAGGCTCATGGCGACGAACCGTCCGCTCCCCTGCAACACGAAACCGAGGAAGCGGTAGTTCATCATTGCCGGCACCGCCAGCAGGAACGCCCACGCCGGCACATCACGCTGGCGCAGGGCGTCACCGACCACCGGCACGCCCACCACGGCGAGCAACGCGGCCACCAGCGCCGCTATCCCCGCCATCACCTGACCAGCGGTCACCACTTGACGGAGGGTGAAGACGCGGCGACCGAGCATGTAGATCGCTGCGTTCCCCATACCCAGCCCGACGATCTGATGCGTGAGCGCCGCCGAGAGGAAAAACAGCGAGTACGCCCCGAGGCCAGCCTTGCCCAGCGTTCGGGCCACGACGATCGACGTGACGAAGGCGATGGCGTAGTCCGCCACCGTCGCCAGGAACACGGCGTTGACGTTCCGCAGGAAGCCGCCCGTTTCCTCAGGTGCGCCGCTGTCGCTCACGGCTTCGCAGCCCCGGCGATGCGTTCGACTTCGGCGATTTCGGCGGCGAGGCGCTGCTCCCACGTCCAGAAGTGCGTCTCGGCGAACCTACGTGCGCCCGCGCCCAGGCGCTCTCGCAGTGCAGCGTCGCCCGCGAGCGCGACGATGGCATCGGCGAGACGGCGTTCGAAGGGCTCCGCCACACCGGAGCGCTGCGGCGAGTCGAGCAGCCGGCCGGTCTCGCCGTCTCGCACCAACGCGCGCGTGTCGCCCACGTCGACGGTGAGAACGCACATGCCCGTCGCCATGGCCTCGAGGAGCGGGTTGCCTACGTTCGAGAGGTCCGCCAGGGCCAGAAAGAGGTCCGCCGCCCACATGTACCGTGCGACGTCCTCCTGTCGAACGGCGCCCTCGAAGCGGACGGCATCGCGCACTGCCAGCCGGTCGGCCAGCGCCTCCAGTGCGGACCGCTCCTCGCCATCGCCGACGACCACGAGCGTCGCGTTGGGCACCCACGCCCGTATCGCGGGCAACGCGCGCACCGCGCGGTCGACCCGCTTCCACGCGGCGAGCCGGGACGCCGTCAGCATCACGAAGGCGTCGTCCGGCAGCCCCAACGCCTCGCGGGCGGCGCTTCGTTCCTCCACGGACGGCGGGCGCAGGCGGTCGATATCGATCCCGTTCCGCCAGAACCGCACCTTGCCCTTCGAACCCGGGTTCAGCCTCGCCAGCACCTCGTCTCCCTGCGTGCCGTCGTCGGTCATGATGTAGAGGTCCGCAGGGATCCGCAGCGCGAGCACCTCCTCGTAGCGCCGGGCGCGCAGAAACGGGTCGTCCAGCGCCGGCCGCATGACCGTGCCCTGGAATCGCGCCACCGTCGGTAGACGGAACCGCCGTTGGACGAGGCGCGCCGCCAGCGCTCCGTGCACCTCGTACGCGTACAGCACGTCGTACACCTCACGCTCCAGACAAGCCGCCGCGCGCCTCGCTGCCAGAAGGGGGAACAGGGTCGCGAAGCGCGCCTTCTGCTCCACCCGATCCAAGAACGACGGAATGGAGAAGGGGAGGTCCTTCAGGCTCGGCATGTGGAACGTCTCGAACCGAACGTTCGGGATGTCAGGGCGCTGTTCCGGCCGCGGACGTCGTCCCGGCGCGTAGAAGTGATTGGCGCCGATGTCCGGTCCGACCAGTGTCACCCGATGGCCGGACGTGCCGTACGCCTGGAGTGTGCGATGCAGGGTAGGGGCGCCCCGACCCTGGTCCAGGGACCATACGTCGAGCGCGCAAATCATGAGGATCTTCACAGGCGGCGTGGGCTCGCAAGAGGCGATGCGGCGTCAGTGTAGGCAGGCCCCGTTCGGCGGGTCAACCCGGCTGCCAGAAGCGGATTTCTCCAGCGATGACTTGCTATACTAGCGTCACTCACCTTCGCGGAAGGAAAACGGCGATGTCCGACCAGCGTTCCGACGTGATCAAGCGGGGGTTCGAACGAGCGCCCCACCGCTCCCTCCTGCGGGCGACCGGGGTCATCCGCGACGAGGCCGACTTCCGCAAACCCTTCATCGCCGTCTGCAACTCGTACGTGGACATCATCCCCGGACACGCCCACCTCCAGAAGGTCGGAGCCATCATCAAGGACGCCATCCGCGAAGCCGGCGGCGTGCCCTTCGAGTTCAACACCATCGGGGTCGACGACGGCATCGCGATGGGCCACATCGGGATGAAGTACTCGCTGCCGAGCCGCGAGCTCATCGCCGACTCCGTCGAAACGATGGTGCGCGCGCACTGGTTCGATGGCATGGTCTGCATCCCCAACTGCGACAAGATCGTGCCGGGCATGCTCATGGCCGCCATGCGGCTGGACATCCCGACCATCTTCGTCTCCGGCGGCCCCATGCGCGCGGGGCGCGCCTCCGACGGGCGCCCCATCGACCTCATCTCGGTGTTCGAGGGCGTCGGCGCGCGCCAGGCGGGCCGCATCTCGGACGCCGACCTTCTCGAGCTCGAACAGCAGGCGTGCCCGACCTGCGGATCTTGTTCGGGTATGTTCACCGCGAACTCGATGAACTGTCTCACCGAGGCGCTGGGCCTCGCGCTCCCGGGCAACGGCACGATTCTCGCTGACAGCGAGGAGCGCACCGCGCTCTACCGCGAGGCCGGCCACCAGATCCTGCGCCTCGTCGAGGCCGACCTGCGGCCCAGCAAGATCGTAACCCCCGAGGCCATCGACAACGCCTTCGCGCTCGATATGGCGATGGGCGGCTCGACCAACACCGTCCTTCACACCCTCGCGCTCGCGAACGAAGGCGGCGTTCCGTACCCGCTGGCGCGGCTCAACGAGGTCGCCGCCCGCGTGCCGCACATCTGCAAAGTGGCGCCGTCCGACCCCAACGTGCACATCGAGGACGTTCACCGCGCGGGAGGCGTCAGCGCGATCCTCAAGGAGATCAGCCGCAAGCCGGGCGCGCTCGACCTGCGTCAACTGACGGTGACGTTGCGCACGCTCGGGGAGAACATCGCGGACGCGGAGATTCTCGACGAGAGCGTGATCCGGCGCATCGAGCATCCCCACAGCCCTGAAGGCGGGCTCGCCGTGCTCTTCGGCAACCTGGCTCCCGAGGGCGCGGTGGTGAAGAGCGCCGGCGTCGACCCCTCCATGTGGACGTTCGAAGGCCCCGCGCGGGTCTACGAGTCGCAAGAAGAGGCCTGCGCAGCCATCCTCGGCGGCGAGGTCAAGCCGGGCGACGTCGTGGTCATCCGATACGAGGGCCCCAAGGGCGGGCCCGGCATGCAAGAGATGCTCGCGCCTACCGCGAACATCGTCGGCATGGGACTCGGCACGAGCGTCGCCCTCATCACGGACGGACGCTTCTCGGGCGGCACCAGAGGAGCATGCATCGGCCACGTCTCGCCCGAGGCGGCGGCGGGCGGTCCCATCGCCGCTGTCCGCGACGGCGACACCATCCGTATCGACATCCGGAACCACCGGCTCGACGTCGATTTGAGTGACGCCGAGATCGAGCGTCGCATCGCCGAAGCGAAGCCCCCGAAGCGCGACATCCCCTACGGATGGCTCCGGCGATACCAGTGGCTGGTGACGAGCGCGAACACGGGCGCAGTCCTCCGCCAGCCTGAGTGACGACAGCTCGCCTTGTACCTACCGAGCGTCCTCATGCCCGCGGACGACACCGCTCGCAGAACGGCCTTCCGAAGGGCTACAGTCGCTGCTCTGCCTCGCGCTGCACGATGCGGTAGACCTCTGTGAGCGGCAGACCTGTCGCTTCCGCGAGGCGGCGGCACGATTCGTATTCGGGCGCGACCCGGGGCGGCTCGCCCGGCAGACGCTTCACCTTCACCTCGGCCGGGCCCAGACTCGACTCGAACGCCAGCGTCTCGCGCGCCGCCTCGTGACGTCGTACCTCCGTCACCCGCACCCCTAGCGTCGAGGTCTCCCTCAGCAGCACCCGCACGCACGCCTCTTCGCGCTCCAGGGGACACAGCACCGACAAGAGGACGGCGGGGCGATTCTTCTTCATCTGGATGGGCGTGAACCAGACGTCCGCCGCGCCAGCCGCGAAGAGTCGCTCCTGAACGTAGGCGTAGACCTCCGGGTTGAGGTCGTCGATGTTCGTCTCGATCAAGGCCATGACGCCTACGCGGTCGCCGCGCTCCCCGACCCACAGCCGAAGCACGTTAGGGCGTCCTTCCATCTCGCGCGCCCCGGCGCCGTAGCCGACCGACTCGATTCGCATGGCTGGCCGTTCGAACGAGGCCAATGTCGTGACGATGGCCGCCCCGGTGGGCGTGACCAGCTCGAACGGCGCGTCCGCGTGCGACCCGGCCACCGGCGCGCGCGCCGCCGCGAGGAGCGCGAGCGTGGCCGGTGCGGGCGACGGCAGCTCGCCGTGCGCTGAGCGGACGACGCCCGTGCCCGCCGGGAGGGGCGACGCGTACAGCTCGTCCACGCCGAGCAAGCGCAGCCCCACGATCGCGCCCATGACATCGACGATGGCGTCGACGGCCCCGACCTCGTGGAACTCGACGTCGTCCGGGGCGATGCCGTGGACGCGCCCCTCGGCCGCGGCGAGGGCCTCGAACACGGCTGCGCCGCGCTGGCGATCCCGCTCCGGCAGGTCCGACGCGCCCACGATCGCCAGCACATCGCGAAGGCGCCGATGCGGCGGCTGCGGGTCGGTGACGACGACGTCGGCCTTGACCGCCGCGATGCCCGCGCGCGTCACGCGGCCCACCTCGAGCCGCCAGCCTGGCACGTGGAGCTTCTCGAGCTCCGCGCGCAGAGCGGTATCGGGCACGCCGGCATCGATGAGGGCGCCCAGCAGCATGTCGCCGCTGACGCCCGAAAAGCAGTCGAGATAAGCGACGCGGCTCACGGTCTCAATCGGGACGCTGCGACCAGGCGAGGCGGTTGATGACGGCCGCGAGGTACCCGGCGCCGAAGCCGTTGTCGATGTTGACCACCGAGACGCCGGCGGCGCACGAGTTCAGCATCGCGAGAAGCGCCGCCAGCCCATCGAACGACGCGCCGTAGCCGACCGACGTGGGCACCGCGATCACCGGAACTCCCACCAGCCCGCCTACGACGCTCGGCAGCGCTCCCTCCATGCCCGCCACCACGACCACCACGTTCGCGGCCTGCAGCAGCTCGACGTGGTCCAGAAGGCGGTGGATGCCGGCCACCCCGACGTCATACACGCGAGCCACCTCACTGCCCATGATCGTCGCGGTCACCGCGGCCTCTTCGGCAACGGGAAGGTCGGCCGTGCCCGCCGACAGCACGACGACCCCGGCCCGCCGCTCGACGGGCACGCGTTCGAACGTGATGCACCGCGCCACCTCGTGATAGCGGGCGCCGGGCAGCGTATCCCGTACCGCCTCGTACGCCTCGGGCGTGGCGCGCGTCACGAGCACGCGGTCGTTACGTTCGGCCAACCGCGCAGCGATGGCCGCGATCTGTTCGGGGGTCTTCCGCTCGCCGAGCACCACCTCCGGGAACCCGTCGCGCAGGCTCCGGTGGTGGTCGATCTTCGCGAAGCCGAGGTCCTCGTACGGGAGCGCGCGCAACTGGTCGAGCGCTTCGAAGACGGAAGCTTCGCCCGAGGCGACGCGTTGGAGCAGCTCGCGCAGCCGTTCGCGGTCGATGGCGGTTCCTCCTGTGGTGTCGTGATGCATTATACGGGGCCGGGCTGGCGCCGGTTGCCTCGGGCCACCGCAAAGGCGGATACTGGCGTCGTGACGTCAATGGCCCGCCCCCGCGCCTCCGCGGACCTGTCCGCCCTCCTTCGCTCACCGGGGTTTCGCGTCTGGCTCGCCGCCGTCGCGGCGTTCACCGTCATGGCCGCCTGTGCGGCGGCCTACGACCGCTTCCCGGGCGACCTCGCGGCAGCGCAGCGCTGGATCGCGGTGGACCCGCCGGTCCTGAGCGGCGCCATGCGCTTCATCACCGAGGTCGGGAAGCCGTGGCCCGCGGGAATCATCGGGATTGGGGTCGTCGCGGCCCTCCTTCTCGTCAGGCGTCCCTTCGAAGCGGCGCTCACGCTGGCGACGTTCCCCGCGCGCGGCGTTGGCGAGGCGGTCAAGCGGTTGGTGGAGCGGCCCCGACCGGACGAGGCGCTGGTCCGCGTCATCGACGAGGGCTCCACGAGCTTCTCGTTCCCCTCGGGCCACGCGCTCACGGCCGTCCTGGTGTACGGCCTCCTGTGGTGGATCGCCGGCCGCGTCCTGCCCTGGCGGCCGGCCCGGTGGCTCGTCCGAGCGTGGTGCGCGTTCATCATCCTCACGACGCCTGCGTCGCGGGTATACCTGGGCGCGCACTGGCCCAGCGACGTAATCGGCGGCGCCCTCCTCGGGGGGATTCTGCTCGCTGCGCTGTTGTGGCTCGGCGGGGAAGCGCAGCGGCGCTGGCCGGCGCTCGCTGAGGACACGCGGGCGGCGCCTCGCACGCTGCAGCGTCCAGCGTCCGCGACCGAGCATCAAGAAGGAGGAAGCTTCGCGTGAACTGGCTCGATGGCGTGATCATCGTCGTGGTCCTGTGGTTCACCGCCGCGGCGTTCTCCGCCGGCTTCATCCGGGAAACGGTGACCATCGTTTCCGCCATCCTCGGGGTGATCCTCGCGGGGCTGTTCTACCAGGACCTTCAGAAGGACGTGCTCCTCGCCATCGACAACGAGGAGACGGCACGGATCGTCGCCTTCGGCATCATCTTCGGCGCGGTCACGCTGGCGGGTCAGGTCGCCGCGATGCTGCTCAAGCCCACGGTGCAAGTCCTACAGCTCGGCATCTTCGATCAGCTCGCAGGCGCCGCCTTCGGCTTCGTGAAGGCGTTCGTGATCATCGAGGCGGTGCTCCTCGTGTTCGTGACGTACGACAAATTCGACCTGCGCGAGACCATCCACGATTCGCTCCTCGGCAACTTCATGGTGGACAACCTGCCGGTCCTCACGCGCGTTCTGCCCGACGAATTCGAACAGGCCGTCGACGACTACTTCGGCTGACTCCCCGCGATTGATGCCCCGAATCGGCCGCTGGTATGATGACGTGACATCCCGCGGGGGATGACCATGATCGACAGCTCTGTCCTCGTCCTGAACCAAAACTACGAGCCGTTGAACGTCTGCAACGCGCGCCGGGCGTTCGTGCTGCTCGACCGGGGCAAGGCGGAGGTTCTGGAGCACGGCGAGGGGTACATCCGGACCGCGTCGGAGACGTACCGACTGCCTTCGGTCATTCGCCTCGCCTACCTCATCAAGCGGCCGTTCCCACAGATGCGCCTCTCCCGCCGCGAGGTGTTCAACAGGGACAACTACACCTGTCAGTACTGCGGCAAGCAAACCAAGGACTTGACCCTCGACCACGTCATCCCGCGCCACCGCGGCGGCACCCACACGTGGGAGAACCTCGTCTCGGCCTGCAAGAGCTGCAACCACAAGAAGGCAGGACGCACACCGCAGGAAGCGAAGATGAAGCTCCTGCGCGAGCCCTTCCGCCCGAAGGTCGGTCGGTACTACGTCGTCTTCCCGTACCTGGAGTCCCAGGAGGGATGGCGCAAGTTCGTACCCGGCTGGACGCCCCGGTTCGACGGCTACTCCTAATCCGCGCCGCTCACACCTGGCACACGCGACAGAAGCTGGTGACCCGCTGATTGGGGCTCACCTCGCTGATGCGCGTGCCGCACACAGGGCAGGGCTCGCCCCCGCGCCGATGTACCTTGAGGTGCTCCCGCCATTCCGAGTAGTCGAGTTCATCCTTCATCAGCTCTGCGAGAATCGGAATGGCCCAGTCGAACACCTCCCGCATCGCCCGGTACAGGCGTCGGAGGTCGTCGTCGGACAGGTCGCGCCGCTTGCGGAACGGGTAGATGCGCGCCCGAAAGAGGATCTCGTCGGCGTAGGCATTGCCGATTCCCGCGATGATCTTGTGGTTGGTCAGGAGATTCTTGATCTGTCCGGTGCCGCGTTTGAGCCGGGCCACGAACTCTTCCTCCGAGACCTCGAGCGCGTCTGGACCCATTTCAGCGAACTGGGGAACGGACAGGAGGTCCTCGGCCCGCACCAGGTAGATCTTCCCCATCAGTCGCTCGTCCGCGTACCGCAGCTCGTGGCCATCCTCGAGCGCGAGCACGACACAGGTCTTGGGCCGCTTGCGGAGCGTCGGAGAACCGTACTGGAACCGGCCCGCCAACATCGGATTGATGACCAGCAGATGGCCGCTCTCCAGGGCGAACAAGAGGAATTTGCCTCGCCGCGTCACCTCGCCGAATCGATTGCCCGTGAGCGTCGACTCGAACTCCGCCCGGGGTGACCGAACCACGACGGGGATGAGGACGCGCGCCTCCTGGATGCGCACCCCAGGGATGCGGCGATTCAGAAATCCGCGGATCGCTTCCAGGTCGGGGATCTCGGGCATCGCGCCGAGCGTATCAGACGCGACGGGCGGAGGTGAACCACCTCCGCCCGTGGGAGCACGTCGCGAACGACGACCTTATTCCTCGAACTCTTCCTCTTCGTCGACTTCGGCTGCGTCGAAGAGGCGCGTGGGCTTGGCCACCTCGGTTTCCTCCCACTCCTCGCCCTCTTCGACCTCCTCGACCAGCTCCTCTTCTTCCTCTCCCTCCTCGGCCTCGAAGCGGAGCAGCCCCTCCTTGATGTACGGCCGCACCGCTTCGCCCGAGGCCGTGATCGGGAACGAGGGCTTGCCCGCCTGGCTCGGGTGCTGATAGGTCTCCTTGATGATCACCTTGACGGTGCCGTCAGCGACGCTCGCGACGGCGGCGGCGTACTCGTTGCCGCCCTTCATCAGCTTGAGGAGCCGGAGCCCGATGCGCGGCTCCACGATCCCGACAGTCTCGCCGTCGACCGTCTCGACCCCGAGCGCGGTCTCCTGGTCCACGAGGCGCACGGCGTCGCCGGGCCGGAGCCGGGCCGCGAGCTCGGGCGAAACGCCGGTGATGGTGGTCGTGCCAGTCTTGCCCGTCTCCTCCAGGAAGATCTGCGGACTGACCCTGGGCGTGGCCTGTGGCGCGGGCGCCGCAGCGCCGGCCGCTGCCTTCAGACGCTCGAGGTTGCGTCGGGCGATCTGGTTGCTGGGCTCGAGCGCGAGGGCCTTCTGGTACGCCTCGATAGCCTCGGCATTCTTGCCGAGCTCGCTCAGCGCCTTGCCCAGGCGGTTCCAGGCGTCCACGTCGTTCGGAAAGAGCTCGAGAATCGCACGGTTCGCATCGACGGCGTCCTGCCACCGACCCTGCATCGCGAGACGGATGGCCTCCTCGCTGCGCCGTCGCCGCAGCCCCGCGTGAGCCTCAGTGGGTTGGAAGGTCATGACCTTCCTCCTCCCAGAAAGTTCGCCAGATTGTAAGGGGTCCCCACCAGTATCACAAGCGGCGAGATCACCGTGGCGCTCCTTCTCCGCCGAAATTCCCCAACAATATCGGCGGCTTGCACCCCGTTCAACAGAGTACGCGTCCCCTCTGCGCGCGGTTTCGGATCCCCCGTCCGGCTGCTATCATGAAGCGACCCCGGGGTTCGGTTCCCCTGACTGTTCCCTGGACGTCTTCGTAGTTTTGCCCGGCATGACGGTCGGCGCGCGCTAGCGCATGCTGCGCACCCGGCGCGGACGCCGGACGAGGAGGTGATTGCATTTGCTGATGGTAGAGCTCCGCGAGGGCGAGTCCCCCGAGAACCTGCTCCGCCGGTTCCGCTCCATGGTCGAGCGCGAGGGAGTCCTCCGCGAGGCGAAAGCCCGGCGCCGGTTCGTGTCCAACGGCGAGATCAAGCGCCAAGCGAAGCGCCGGGCCCTCCGACGCGCTCGTCGCAAGATGGCGTCACGGTCCCGCTGAACCGAGAACACCGATGGTCGGGGTGGGCAGATTTGAACTGCCGACCTCACGGTCCCGAACCGTGCGCTCTAACCAAGCTGAGCTACACCCCGACAAGGAACACGAAGGGCGCCCAGGCAACGAGCCACCAGGGCGCTTCATCCTACCAAGTGCGGCTGGCCGGTGTCGAGCGCGATGACCTTGCGCTGAAGCCAGCCCTTCGGTACCGTACAATCGACTCAGGGGAGTAACCGCTCCGCTCACACGCGGAGACCGCGCGTCGTCAATACGTCCGCCGAGGATGGCGGGCCGGCGCGCGGGGCGGCAACCGCCCGGTGAGACCTGCGGACGCGTCCGCGGGTCTTTTTGTATGTCCGCGGCGCGACGGAAGGAGAACGAACACCGTGGAACGCCTCATCCCCTGGACGCTCTTCACGCTCTTCGTGCTCGCTCTACTGGCGATCGACCTGGGCGTCTTCCACCGCCGCGCCCACGCTGTGTCGCTGCGCGAGGCGAGCATCTGGAGCGCCGTCTGGATCGCGCTCGGGCTCGCCTTTGGCGCGGGCGTGTTCGTCGTGAGCGGGAGCGAGCGCGGCCTCGAATACTTGACCGGGTATCTCATCGAGAAGTCGCTCAGCGTCGACAACATCTTCGTCTTCGTGCTCGTGTTCACCTATTTCGCGGTGCCCGCCGCCTACCAGCACCGCGTGCTCTTCTGGGGCGTGGTCGGCGCGCTGGTCATGCGCGGCGCGCTGATCCTGGTGGGCGCCGAACTCCTCGAGCGCTTCCATGCGGTCATGTACCTCTTCGGCGCCATTGTCGTCGTCTCCGGCATCCGGATGCTCACGCAGCGGCACGAGGAGCTGCACCCCGAGCGAAACCCGGCAGTGCGGCTCATCCGGCGCGTTCTCCCGGTGACGACCGAATACCACGGCCAGCGGTTCTTCGTGCGCGAGCGCGGCGCCCTCTTCTTGACGCCCCTGGCCATCGTGCTCGTCATCATCGAGACTACCGACCTCGTATTCGCTGTGGATTCGATCCCCGCGATCTTCGCGGTCACGCGCGACCCCTTCATCGTCTACACATCGAACGTGTTCGCCATTCTGGGCTTGCGCTCGCTGTACTTCCTCTTGGCGGGCGTCGTGCATCGGTTCGTGTACCTGAAGCCCGCCCTCTCGGGGATTCTCATCTGGGTGGGCGCGAAGATGCTGCTTTCGGATGTCTACAAGATTCCGACTCTGGTGTCGCTCGCCGTCGTCGGCGTCGCCCTGGCCGTCGCGGTGGCCGCGTCGATGCGCTGGGGCGGCCGCCACGCCGCGGTGCAGCCGGCTCCGACCCGAGCCGAAGCCACCGTCGACTGACCGCAGCAGCACATGCCATGAAGGTCACACAACGAGAAGGAGGAGCAGGAGCGTGTTCGACGCACTCGATTCTGACCTCGTGTTCATCGGGAGGATGGCGCTGGCAGCGGTGCTCGCCTTCATCGTTGGCTGGGAGCGCGAGAGTCAAGGCAGCCCTGCAGGCGACCGCACCCACGCTATGGTCGCGCTCGGCGCTGCGGCCTTCACGAGCATCGGCGTCGAGTCATTCCCGGCGACCGCCGAGAAGCTCATCGCCGGCGTGGTCACGGGCGTCGGGTTCCTCGGCGCCGGCATGATCATGCGCGAAGGCACCAGCGTGCGCGGCCTCACTACGGCCGCTGGCATCTGGGCGATGGCATCCGTGGGCGTGGTCGTTGGCGCCGGCGAGTACCTGATCGGCGTCGCCCTCACCGCGTTCGTCCTGCTGATCCTCATGTGGGAGCGCCTGCCGCTGGTATCGCGGGTCGGCGTCGTCAAGCGCCACCTGGACCTGTCGGAAGAGCGGCGAGCGGAACGGGAAGGGCGCGGACCCTGACGTCTCACACGAGCGGACCGACGCCTGCCGGCCACGGCCAGGTGCCCTCGCCGGGCGCATAGTCACCCAGGCGGCCTCGCACGATGGCGTCGGCCATCCGCGCCACCCGGCTCATCGCGCCGACGTCGTGCACGCGTACGATGTCGGCGCCGCGGGCGATGGCCAGCGCCACTACCGCGGCGGTCCCTTCGAGCCGATCGTGCGGGGGCAATCCGAGCACCGCTCCGATGAAGTGCTTGCGCGACGCCGCGACCAGCACCGGCCGGCCCAGTTCGCGGAACCGGTCCAGGCGGCGGAGCACCTCCAGGTCCTCGTCGCGAGATTTCCCGAATGCGATGCCCGGGTCCACGATGAGCGCGTCCTCAGGCACGCCGGCGCGAACGGCCATGGCGATGCGCTCGCCGAGGAACGCGAGGTGCTCGGCGATGAGATCGGCGTACACCGGCGGTCGAGCCGGCCGGATCTTCGGACGCTCGTAGGTGTAGTTGAGCACGAGCGCTGCCCCGTACCGCGCCGCGACCTCCGCCGTGCCCGTGCCGTACTTGAACCCGCCAATGTCGTTCACGATGTGCGCACCCGCCCGGAGCGCCGCCTCGGCCACTTCGGGCTTGTACGTGTCGACGGAGATCAGCGCATCCGTCTCCCGCGACAGCCGTTCGATCACCGGAACGACCGCCTCGATCTCCTCCCGGGGGTCGGCGACAGGAACATCGGCCCGCGCCGATTCCGCGCCGATGTCGACGATGTCTGCTCCTTCGCTGATGAGGCGCTTCGCGCGCTCCGCCGCGCGATCGACATCACGCCCCACGCCGTCGCCCGAAAACGAGTCGACCGTCAGGTTGACAATGCCCATGACGTAGGTCTTGGCGCCGATGGGAAGCTCGAAGCGCGGACAGCGCAGGACGAGCGGATGGGGCTCGACGTGGTACATGGCGGCTCCCGGTGAACGATGGTTCGCTTCGAGGGTATCGGGAATGGGGGAGGCGCGGCAACCGCACTCAGTCCGGCGTGACGCCCGTGAGCGCTTCGACCATGCGGCGCGCCTGCCAGAGGTGCGAGAGGTCGTGCTCGCTCATCTCGCGCACGACTTGCGTGATCGTGATAGACCTCAGATACGGGTGCAGCCCCGTGCGCTCCCAGTCGTCCTCCGAGAGCGACCGTAGGAGCTGGAGCGTCCTCCTGCGCAGAGACGCGAACTCCTCCAGGGTCTCGTCGGGGTCGAGCAGGGCGTACGGCACATCGGGCTGGATGGACTCGGCGTCGAACGCGGGGATACGAGGCTGCTGCTCGAAGGCCATGGCCTCGATCCGTTCGAGGTATCGGCGCTCGCAGTCCCGAAGGTGCCCGAGAAGCTCCAACATGCACCACTCGTCAGGACCAGGTCGGCGCCGCAGGGTCTGCTCGTCCAGGTTCCAGACGTACGATTCCAGCGTCCCCGCGGTCTCGCGGAGCGCCTTCAGCAGCCAGGCGCGGGAGTCGTCGGCGTACACGTCGTCGGAGCCGCTGCGGCAGCGGAGCAACGCGATTCTATCATGGCCGGCCACGGACTGGGGCCTGGGCCGGGCTGGCTCTATAATTTCGCCAATGCTCGCGGTGGTGCTTTCCGGTGGTCAGGGGACACGACTCCGCCCACTCACGTACACGACGCCCAAACAGCTCGTCCCCGTGCTCAACCGGCCGCTCATCGAACACCTCCTGACCCATCTCGCGGGCCACGGCGTCGACACCGCCGTCATCGCGGGTTCCGCGGGCAACACCGCCGTCGAGGACCGCTACGGCAACGGCGCTGGCCTCGGCATCACGCTGCGCTACTCGTACGAGGAACGGCCCCTCGGGTCCGGCCTCGCGGTCAAACAGGCCGCGCGGGGAGCGCGCGAGACGTTCTTCGTGCTCAACGGCGACATCATCACCGATGCGGACCTGACCGGCATGCTGCGGCGTCATCGCGAGCGAGGGGCCGTGCTTTCCATGCTGCTCCATCCGGTCGACGAGCCCTGGCACTTCGGCGTGGCCGAGGTCGACGCCGACGGCTGGATCGTCGGCTTCGAAGAGAAGCCCGCCCGGGGAAGCGAGCGATCGAACCTGATCAACGCCGGCGTCTGGATCTTCGAGCCTGAGGTGCTCGACCTGGTCCCGGACGACGAGACCGCCATCATGGACGGCTTTCTCGAGCGCCGCGTCTTCCCCCAGCTCATCGCCTCCCGCGCCCGCGTGCTCGGCTTCGTCGACGAGGGCGCCTACTGGATCGACGTGGGCTCGCCGGAGCGCTACCTCCAGGTGAACCTCGACCTGCTGGAGGTCGCCGCCGCCGACGTGACCGACGAGGGCGCTGCCGGAGGCACTGCGCTCTTGCTGGAAGAAGGCGCCTTCGTCGACGGCGAAGCGTACGTCGCGGGGCCGGTGCTCGTCGGCGCCGGCGCCAAGGTCGCCCGCGACGCCCGCCTCCTCGGCCCGTGCGTCATCGGCCCGCGTTGCGTGGTCGGCGAGGGGGCCACGGTCGATGAGAGCGTGCTTTGGGAGGGCGCGACGGTCGAGCCGGGCGCGACGGTCGAGCGCTCGATCCTCGGCCACCGCGTTCGCGCCGGCGCCGGCTGCACCATCCGCGACTGCGTCCTCGCAGACGATGTCGTGGTCGGCCCGACGGTCGCCGTTCCTCCCGCTACGCGCGCTAACCCCGGGACGATCTTCGGGTCACCGTAAGATCAGGGAGCTTCCCGCTCTCCCCCGCGCGCTGGGCTTGTCGATACTCCGACGGAGATCTCATGAGCGGCATGCCGTCGGCAGAGGAGCCCCGCAACGCGGCTTTCGTCGAAGTCGTGACGTTCGGCCACATCGCGTCCGGGCGTTCCGAGGACGTGAACGAACGCGTCCGGCTTCTCGACCTGCTGAAGCAAGACACGGCGCACATCGTGCTCCACGACGCCGTCGTGCAGGCGGTGCGCCCGGGGCTTCCCGTCGTGGCCGAGGTCGAGCCGCTGCTCATCTCGCGCCGCCACATCGTCTTCGCGACGGTCATCGAGTCGCCGAAGATCCTCCAACTCCGCCGCGAAGTTCACCGGACTGAGCTCGTCGACAAGGTGACCCACGCGGTGACGCTCTTCGTTCCGCCGTACCGCGTGGACGGCCTCTTGCACCTGCCGCCAGGCGCGGACGTAGGCTCGAGCCTGCCTCGCATGCTCGCGACGTTCGTCCCCATCACGTCGGCCACCATCCGCCACGAGCAAGGAACGCTCTGGTGGAAGCGCGAGATCGTCGTGGTCAATGGGTCGGTGGTGCAGCTCGCGTGCCCCAGCGAGGCGGTTCGCTCCGAGCGGGCGGCGCCCGCCGCGCCACCCCAATCGCCCCTGAAGCCGCCCGACGACGCCGCCTGAAGCCAGCCTCAGGTGCGGCGTCCGCTCGCCGCCGCCGCGCCCGCGGCGGACCGCCGGCCGTTCTGCTCCTCGTACGTCATGCGGTACAGGCGCGCGTACATCCCACCGCGCGCCAGCAGTTCGTCGTGCGTGCCCATCTCGGCGATCCGCCCGCCGTCGATGACGACGACGCGGTCGGCGTTGCGAATCGTCGAGAGGCGGTGCGCGATGACGAACGACGTCCGGCCCTCGAGGAGGCGATCCAGGGCCCGCTGAATCACGCGTTCGGTGTGGGTGTCGACGCTGGCCGTCGCCTCGTCGAGGATGAGGATCCGCGGATTGGCGAGCACGGCCCGCGCGAAGCTCAAGAGCTGCCGTTGGCCGACCGAGAGATTCGATCCGCGCTCGTGGAGCACCGTGTCGTACCCCTCGGGCAGGCGCACGATGAAATCGTGCGCGCCGACCGCCTTCGACGCCTCGATCATCTCCTCTTCGGTCGCATCAGGGCGGCCGTACAGAATGTTCTCGCGCACGGTGCCCGAGAACAGGAAAGGATCCTGCAAGACGACGCCCATACGCCGCATGAGCGACCGACGCCGGATGCGGCGAATGTCCATCCCATCGATGAGGATGCGTCCGCTCGTGACGTCGTAGAAGCGTAGGACGAGCGACGTGATGGTGGTCTTGCCGGCGCCGGTCGGCCCCACCAGGGCGATCGTCTCGCCCGGCCGGACGTGCAAGTTGATGTCGCGTAGCACCGGCACGCCCTCCACATAATGGAAGTGCACGTGCTCGAAGACGACCTCGCCCCGGATGTCATCGACATCGACCGCGTCCTCGGCGTCCTGAATCTCCGGCTCGGTATCGAGCACTTCGATGATGCGCTCGCCGCCGGCCATGGCCCGCTGGAGCTGTGTGTACTGCAGCACGAGGTCACGCACCGGGTCGAAGAAGCGCTGGATCGAGAGCGCGAAGACCAGCCACGTGCCCATCGAGATGGCACCGTCGAGCACGAGCGCGCCCCCGAAGATCACCACGAGCGCCGTCGCCACGGCGACCGAAATCTCGACGATCGGCATGACGGCAGCGGTGACGCGGCCCGCGTGCACGTTGGCGTCGAAGTTCGCCCTGTTCACGGCGTCGAACCGCCGCACGTTCTCGCGCTCGCGTGACAGGCTCTGGATGACGCGCACGCCCGAGACGTTCTCTTGGAGATTCGCATTGACGATGGCGATGGCCTGCCGCACTCGGATGAACGACCGCCGGGCGTAGCGCTGCCACAGGGCCAGCGCGCCCGCGAGGAAGGGCACGACGGCGAAGGTGATGAGGGCGAGCTCCAGGTCGCGGCGCACCAGGATGTAGACGACGAACGCGAGCCCCGCGAAGTCCGCCATGATCGTGAGCAAGCCCGACGTGAGCAGCTCCTGTAGCGTCGTCACGTCACTGGTGATGCGCGACATGACACGGCCGACCTCGTTGTTGTCGTAGAAGCGCAGCGACAGCTTCTGGAGGTGCTGGAACATCTGGTTCCGGAGGGTGTACAGCACCCGGTGCCCGATCCAGCCCGTGTTGGCGAGCTGGAGGTAGTACGCCAGCCCGCCCCCGACGGCCATCGCCGCCAGCACGAAGCCGTGCCGCGTGATGGCGTCGACATCCGCCTTCGTCGCCGCGTCCACCATCCGGCCCATCACGTCGATCTGGAAGATCGACGTGAACGAATAGACGAGCATGCCCACGAGGGCGAGCGCGGCCCGGAACCGATACGGCTTCAGATACGGGATGAGCCGCCGCATGACCCGGTGGTTGTAGACCGCGCCCAGCTCTTCGTCGTCCCAGCCGTCGGTGCTCCGGCGCAGCGTGTTGGGCCGCAGGGCGCCCTGCTGTGCCTGGCGCCACATGCCCATGGGGCCACCACCGCCCCAGCCGCCTGCGCCGCCGCCACCCCAGTACGCCATCAGGAGCCCCCGCCGGCGCTCGAGGGCGCCCCCACTGCAATCTCTCCGGTCACCCGCTCCAGCGCCTCTTCCTGGTCGCGCAGCTCGAGGTCGTAGATCTCGCGGTACAATCCGTCGCGGCGAATCAGCTCATCGTGGGTGCCCCGTTCGACGATCCGCCCGTCCTTCAACACCAGGATCTGGTCGGCCCGCTTCACGGTGCGCAGCCGTTGCGCGATGACGAACGTCGTGCGGCCCTCCATGAGCTCCGCGAGCGCCTGCTGAATCAGGTACTCGGTCTCCGTGTCCACGCTCGACGTCGAGTCGTCGAAGATGAGGATGCGCGGGTTCAAGAGCAGCGTTCGGGCGATGGCCACACGCTGCTTCTGGCCGCCCGAGAGCGTGATGCCGCGTTCGCCCACCCACGTGTCGTACCCGTCGGGCAGACTCGCGATGAAATCGTGGATGCGGGCGATGCGGGCCGCTCGCTCGATCTCCTCCTGCGTCGCGTCCACCGCGCCATACGCGATGTTGTCGCGGATCGTCGCCGAGAAGAGGAAGACGTCCTGCTGCACGATGCCGATCGCGCGCCGCAGTGACGCGAGCGTCACATCGCGGATATCGATGCCGTCGATGGTGATCCGCCCGCCTGTGACGTCGTAAAAGCGAGGGAGCAAGTTGACGATGGTCGTCTTTCCGGAGCCTGTAGGGCCGAGGAGGGCGATCATCTGCCCGGGCTTCGCCTCGAAGCTGACATCCCGCAACACAGGCGAGACCGCATCGTAGCCGAACGAAACGTTCTCGAACCGGACGTGCCCTTTCACGTCCTCCAACACGATCGCGTCGGGCTTCTCCTTGACCGCGGATTCGGCGTCGAGGATCTCGTAGATGCGCTGGGCAGCGGCCTGTCCCCGGGCGAAGAGGAGGACGATCCAGCCCAAACTCCGGACTGGCATGCCCAGCATGCTCAGGTAGAGGGCGAACGCGGACAAATCGCCGACGCTGAGGTTGCCGTTCTTGATCTCCACCGCGCCGATCCAGGCGACGGCCACACTGGCGAGCGTCCAGATCCCGGTGAGAAGGGGCGTGTTCGCCGCCTGCACGCGGTTCGTGGCGTAGCCGTTCTCGAAGAGCGCACGCGCCTCGCGTTCGAACTTGGCCGCCTCTTCCTCCTCGCGGGCGAACGCCTTCACGACCCGCATGCCCGTGAGGTTCTCCTGGATGACCGTACCCAGCCGGCCCTGCAGGTCCTGCACGAGCAGCCAGACGGGGCGCAGACCGAGCGTGACCTGGATGGAGCGTCCCGCGACGATCGGAATGAACGCGCTCGCCACGAGCGCCAACTTCCAGCTCGTGAGGAACATCAGCGTGAGCGCCACTACCAGCAAGACCACCACGTACACGAGCCGCAGCAGGCCCATGCTGATGTACAGACGAACCCCTTCGACGTCCTGCGTGGCGCGGGACATGATCTGTCCGGTCTGGGCCTTATCGTGGTACGCGAAACTGAGGCGCTGCAGGTGGTCGTAGATGCGATTGCGAATGTCGTAGGCCACCTGCTGGGAGAGCCACTCGTTCACGTACGTCTGGAGGTACTGAAACACCCCACGGAGCAACGCGGCCGCGACGATGAGCATCGCGGCCTTGATGAGCGTCGCCTGGCTCCCCTGAGGCTCCCCGTTGACGATGTGGATGCCCTGATTGACCGCGTATCGCACCAGGTACGGCATCGCCAGCGCGAAGCCCGCCGACCCCAGCACGACGACCCACGCCAGCAGCACGCGTCCGATGTACGGCCGCACGAACGAGAGGACACGAATGAGGACCGGCGCCCGTCGAGACATGATCGTACGGCTGCGATTGTAGCCAATCTTTACGCTCACGTAAAGGTTGCCGCCGTGGGCGCCAGCCCGTGGCCGACGGCTACAATGGCCACGACGCACGAGATGCCGAACGCATGATTCAGTACTCGGAACGCTACCTCTTGCGCCCCATGACCTACGACGACATCCCCCGGGTCATGGCCATCGAGCGCGCGTCGTTCTCCAGCGCCTGGCCCCAGAGCGCGTACGAAAAGGAGCTCGAGAACCGTCTCGCCCGCTATCTCGTCGCCGTCCGCGTCGGAGGCCCCGGGCCGGACCGACGCGGCGTTCGACGCCATCTGGGCCGCCTGCTCCCACGCCGGCGCGCCAGCAGCTCCGACGAGATCGTCGGGTTCGTTGGGGTGTGGCTCATGGTCGACGAAGCGCACATTGTGACGCTGGCCGTGCATCCCGACGCGCGGCACCAGGGCGTCGGCCAGCTCCTCGTGCTGGGAGCGCTCGAGCTCGCGTACGCTCACGACATGGCGCGCGTCACCCTCGAGGTCCGCGCTTCGAACGAAGCCGCGCGGAAGCTCTACGAGCGTTGTGGCTTCCACCGGGCGGGCGTGCGCCTCCGGTACTACACCGATAACAACGAGGACGCCATCGTCATGACCACGCCACCGCTCCACGAGCCGGCGTTCCGTGCGCTGTTCGAGCGGCTCCGCGACGAACACGCACGCCGATACGGCCCTGTCCGTCAGGGACCCGCGATCGACCGGAGGTAGGCGAGCGCCCGGTCGAGCTGCGGGTCGCGGCCCGCTGCCAGGTCATCGAACGTTCTCGCGACGTATTCGTCCGGCTGCACACCGCCTTCGAGACTCGCGCCCGACACCGGGCCGACGTTGATCCCGCTCGTGACCGCGAGCGTCGTGCCGTCTCCCAGCGGCGTTTCCACGGTGAAGCCCGCGCAGCCGAACGTCGGCTCCCCGATCAGATATGCCACGTCGTACTCGTCCAGCGCGGCCGCGATGGCCTCGGAAACGGAGCCGGTCAGCCCGTTGACTAGCAGCACCATCGGCTTTCGGAAGGGGAGCACGCTGCCGTCAGCGTTCCACGTTTCGCCGCCCTCGCGGTAGCTGACGCGCACCACGGGGCCCGACGAGATGAAGAGACTGGGCAGCCCGACATCGAGCTCCCCTCCGTAGTTGTCTCGAAGGTCGAGGATCCACGCCCGCGCGCCCTGGCGGTCCAGCGCCAGCAGCGCCTGGCGCACGTCGTCGTGCACGCCCCCGGCAACGAACGCCCGAACGCGCACGTACCCGATGCCCCCGGGAAGCAGCTCGTGCTCGACATTGGCCGGCACCACCAGCGCCCGACGCAACCGAAAGGTCAGCGTCTCGCCGGTCCCGGGCCGACGTACCACGAGGGTGACCTCCGACCCTTCAGGCCCGCGGAGCGCGCCGACGACCACGTCGCGCGTCGCGGTCGACAGGTCGACACCGTCCACCGCGAGCACGCGGTCTCCGGCGCGGACGCCGGCGCGGTCGGCCGGCGAGCCTCGGTAGACCTCGGTGATGACGTTCGGCGTCGCGGCGAGCACTTCGACACCGACCCCCACACCGCGCGTGCCGTGCCGGGTCTCGTCCTGTACCTGAGCGAGCACAGGCTTCAGGAAGTAGGTGTGGCAATCCTGGAGCGACGCGGCCATGCGGTCGATCGCCGCGTAGCGCACGGCCGCGGCGTCCAGGTTCGGGTTCGCGTCCATCAGGGCGACGTAGGCGTCGCGAAACGCCGACCAGGCGCCGTCTGGGTCAGCCGGCAAGGTCGGCGCCGGGGGAACCGTCGCGCCCGCGGCTCCGGCCGCATCCGACGCGCCCGACCAGGCAGCGCCCAGGAGCGCGCCGGGATTCACGGGCCGGATGTAGCCATCGACGATCAGGCGGAACGCCTTCTCGATGATGCCGACACCGCCATGCGCGAGCAGTGCCGGGTCCGGCGTCGGCGTTCCGAGCACCGGGGACGGCGTGGCCGTGGGGGCAGTCGTCGGCTCCGCCGTCGGCGTCGGGGGAGCCGCCGCTGAGGCACACGCAGCGCCCACCAGCCCGAACGCAGCCAGAACCGCGAGCCAGCGCCTCATCCGCCCCTCGCGGAGACGACAACTTCGGGCAGCGCCGACCGGCCGGCTGGCAAGCGCGTGAGGAAGAACGCCAGCGCCGCCGCCGTGAACGACGCCGTCAAGATGTACACCATCGCGAAGTTGGTGAGGTCGAGCACGCCGCCGAGCGCCAGGCTCCCCAACGCGGCGCCGACGTCCCACGTCAGGGCGAACATCGCCATCGCCGCGCCTCGCTCCGCCGGGTCCGAGCGATCGACCACGAGCGCGAGCAGGCCCGTGTGCCCCATCGCGAACGCTGTTCCGAAGGCGACGGCGATGAGCAACAGCAGCCAGGGCGTCGCGACGAAGGCGAGGCCCACCATCGCGAGAGACGTGAGTGCGAGGCCAGGAACGACGACCGCTCCCCGTCCGTATACGTCGGCGATACGGCCCGCGTACACGCGGTTCAGAACCAGCGCCACCCCGAACAGCGTGAAGAACAGGCCCGGGTTCCCCAGTTCGCGATCCTCGACCATGAGCGGCAGGAACGCCTGCACGCCTCCCATCGTCGCCGTGAGGGACAGGAACACCAGGCACGGAGCCAGCGCTGCCATGGCGAAGAGACCGGCGTCGCCCGCGGTGCGGTGTTCCCGCTCGGGCTCACGCAGGGCCAGCGCACCCAGGAGCGCCATCGCTGCAGAGACCGCCCCGAACACGAACATCGGCCCGAAGCCCAGCCGGTCGGCGATGAGAAAGCCCAGCGCCGGCGCATAGATCTGCGAGGCGCTGTTCACCATCGCGAAGTAGCCCATCGCCTCGCCGCGGCGGCTCACCGGCGCGATGTCGGCGGCCATCGCCAGGCCCGCCGTGGTGAAGAGCGCCATGCCGACGCCGTGGAACAGCCGCACCGCCACCAGCGCGGGCAAGGCGTCGCTCATCCCGTACGCCAGCAACGACGCGGTGACCATCGCCGCGCCCGCAATCATGAAGCGACGCCGCCCGAGCCGGTCCACCCACCGGCCGGTGAACGGCCGCACGAGCACCGATGACGCCCCGATGATGCCTACCACGAAGCCGATCTGCCAGTCGGGCCGGTCTTCGATGTACAGCGGCAGCGTCGCCACGAGCATGAACCAGCTCGCGAAGTGCGTGTGCACCGAGAACAGGAGGAGCACGTAGTTCGGGGTCCAGAGGCGATCCACGGGGCGCGAGGGCGATGCGGGCGGCGCGGCGACGTGCATGGGTCCTGCGTCAGGCTCGCCCCGGAGCAACTGGGGGGCCGGGGAAACGTCCGGAAAGCGTGTCCCAGTCTAGGCGCCGCCCGGAACCCCTGTCAAAAGCGCCTCGCTGCGTCAGCCGGGGAGGATCTCGGCCCCTCGGAGGGAGTAGAGCTTCCCGTCGTGCGCGCCGACGATGCCGTCGTACGCCATCGCCAGGCGGACCACATCCGCGGCGGGATGTCCTTGCCCCAGCAGCCGGTGAGCCAGCACCGTCATGCCCAGCGCGCGAGCCACCGCGCCCAACGCCTCGTCGAACGCCGCGAGCCGCGCACAGTCCGCATGGTCCTCTCCGAGATCGGACTCTGCGAGCACGTACGTGAACGAGGCGCGCTGAGCCTGCGATCGGAGCTCCTGCAGGAGCCGCCGTTCGATCTCGTCCGTGGGCATCTCAGGAGGCACAGTGACGCGCACTTCGAAGCCGCCGGGCCGGTCCGTGACGTCGCAGGAAAACTCCGGGCCGCTACCCCACCACAGGCGGCCCAGACGGGTGCGGCGCCGGGACAGAATGAACCGCTCGACGGCCTCTCGAAGCTGCTGATGGTCGCGATCGCTCTGGGAGAGCACCAGCCACATCTGCCCGCCGCGCGCGGCGGCGGCGTGCACCACGCGGCGAAAGTAGGTTCGAATCAGCGCGAGACGCTCGGTCGGGCGATTGGAGAGGGAGCCTAGGGGAATGAGCCAGCCGCGGCCGATCTTGAAGGCCGGAAGGCGCCCGGTCCGGCACCAGCGATACATCGTGGACACCGAGACCCGGAATTGCCGTGCCGCTTCTTCGATGGTAAGCAGCCGCCCTGCGTCGCCGAGAGATGTCATTCTTGACGCTCGCACGGTAACACCCGCAAAGGAACCGCTCAAACGCGGGATTCCCCGGTTCGACTGATTGAAGCCATGCAATTGGGTCGCCTTCCGGCCCAGGCCGGAGGCGAAGGTGGCTACCCGAACACGGGAGAGTCAATGTTCGTGACCAGTTGTGCTGAATTCGTGTGTCGCTCAGCGCGCGCGCCGACCACCAATGATACGACCACTGGCAGTGTACAGATTCCCCATTGCGCAACAGATGACGCCATCGTAGCGCCCTGCCATCTCCACCAGCGTCGTCCAAGGCGTCGCCTCCCCGATGACGCGGCTCGAGAAGATGACCATCCGCTGCTCCCTGGAGATACGCTGCAACAGGTCGTCCACTGCGTTCAGCGCCGTCACATTGCCCGCCACCGACGCGAGCTCGCCCGTCACCAACACGTACGTCGCCTGCGCCCGCTGGGCCTGAGCGCACAACGCCGCGTCCAGCCCGTCGAGAACCCGCGGATCTGCCACCGCCTCTGGCGGCGCCTGCACGCGGATCTCGAACCCGCCTGGCTTGTCCGTGACGTTGGTCGCGACGTCGGGCCCCTCGTGCCACCAGACGCGTCCGAGACGGCTCTTCCGTCGCGACAGCACGAACTCCTCGACCGCGGCGACGAGTTCCTCGTGGTCGCTGCGCCGCTCCGCACACAGCACCCAGTGCTGCCCTCGAACCCGCGTCCGCGGGCCGAACGTCCGGGTGAGGAAGTCGCGGAGCGCGTCCTGCGAGCGCGGGTTCGCGGTCACGAAGGCGCTCATCGGTATGAGCCATCCGCGTCCGATCTTGAACGCGGGAATGCGCCCCGCCCGACACCAGCGATACAGTGTCGAGACCGACACCCGAAAGTGCGCCGCGGCCTCCTCGAGCGTGAGGAGCCGTCCTGTCTGATGGGATACCATGGGGCATACGGTAAAGGAAAGCAAAACGATTTACAAAACTGCAAAGTTCACTTTTCATGGGGTCTAGATGGCTATTTGTATTCATTCGATACGCATTTGACCTCTATTGACGACCGCTGCCGAGCAGCGGCCCGAATGCTGCGCTGCATTGCAACGTCCATCCAGCGAGTCCGCTTTCGCCCACGCGAGGCCGTAGAATGAAACCGCCGCGCCGCGCTTCCGCCAGCGGGCAGCAGAAGGATGGCCACCGTGGCGCTCGCCGGCCTACCCCGAGTCCGTCGGGCCCTCCGCAGCCCTTGGACGTTCCAGGCGTTGGCGACTGCCGCGTTCGTCGGCCTGGTCATCTGGCGGTTCGATGTCCGTGGCGCGGTCGAGTCCCTCCGCGACGCCCATTACGGGTGGGCCGGCGTGGCTCTGGCGTTCGCGTTCGCCGAAAAGTTCATCGACACCGTACGCTGGCGTGTCTACCTGATCCGCCTGGGACGCCCTCCCTTGGCGGGACTCTTCGGCGCGTTCCTCATCGGCAACTTTGGGAACAACATCCTCCCGATGCGCGCTGGCGATCTCGCGAAGATCCAGATCGTCGCCAACCGATACGGCCTGCCTCGGGCCGGGCTGGCATCCGCCGTCTTCATGGTCGAAAGCGTGCTGGACGGCGTGACGTTTCTCCTGCTGCTCCTCGCCGGCCTTGCCCTGCTGGACGTCGGCTTCGTTCCCGCCGCCTTACTGTGGGGTCTGGCCGTGACGGCCGGCGGTGGCTTCCTCGCCACCGTGCTCGCCAGTCGGCTGCTTCCTCACGAGCTACCGCACTGGCGCGTCGTCGGATGGCTGTCCGAGCCGGCGCAGCGGTGGCTCGCGGAGGTCTGGCCACGCTTCCTCGACGGCCTCGCCACCATGCGCGACCCGTGGCTGCTGACCAGGGCGCTAGCCCTGAACCTGGCCGGCTGGCTCACGGCGGTGCTCACGTTCTGGGCGTTCGGGCTCGCGTTCGGACTCGACCTGGGCTTCGCCGAGTACGTCGTCATCATGATCGCCGCGAACCTGGTCGTCGCGGCGCCACTGACGTTCCAGAACCTGGGCACCTACGAGTTCGTCATCTCCGAGTTGCTGGCGGCCTGGGAGGTATCGCGGGAGCAGGCGCTCGCGTACACCGTCGCCACGCACGTCCTGACGAACCTGTGGGTCGTCGCGCTCGGCCTGGGCGCGCTCTGGGCCATGCGCATCCGGCCCCGCGACATCTTCTCGCTCGGGAGAGCGACGGGGTCCGAGTTCACACCGCCCGAGCAGGCACCCACGCCCACCCGCGAGGAGGCCGCGACGCCATGAGATTCGGTGACCCGCCCGTCCTCCTGCTCATCGGCACGCACCTGGCGTCGATGGCGGCGATGCCTGGAGCGTTCCTCGCCGCCCGGCGAGCCGAACGCGCGCTGCGTCGCGCGCCCGGTTGCGCCCACGTCCACCGCTGGGCATCGCGCCGCAGCATCCTGCTCACGTCCTGGTGGGCAACGCGCCAGGCCGGCGAGGCCGCGCTGGATGCGCCCGAGGTCCGAGCGTTTCTCGACTGCGTTCGTCGCTCCCGGGGCGCGGATGCCTGGACGGCGGTGTATCTCCGGGCATCGGACGTGAGCGTGGGATGACGGACGTAGGCGGCCACATCGGTTAGAATCGGGACGTGGAAGGAACCGGGCCGCGCCGAGGCTGAGGCCGTGAGCGACATCCCCATCAAGTTCGGCACCGACGGCTGGCGCGCCATCATCGCGGAGGACTTCACCTTCGCGAACGTCCGCGCGTGCGCGGCCGCGGTCGTCCGCTTCCTGCAGCGCCGCGGCCTTCAGAACCGACCGTTCGTCATCGGCTACGACACCCGCTTCGCCTCCGAGGACTTCGCCGCCGCGGTCGCAGAGGTCACCACCGCCGCGGGAATCCGCACTCTCCTGGCGGATCGACCTTGTCCGACACCGGTGGTGAGCTTCGCGATCCTCGAACGGAGCGCGAGTGGCGCCACGGTGGTCACCGCGAGCCACAATCCCTGGCGCTATAACGGCTTCAAGTACAAGCCCGAATACGCCGGCAGCGCGTCCCCGGAGATCGTCGCCGCCATCGAGGCCGAGCTGCCCAGCATCCTCGCTGGCCCGCCACCCGCGCGTCGAGCGCTCGCGGACGCAGAGGCTCAGGGCCTCTTCGAGCGGTTCGACCCGCGGCCTGGCTATCTCGCCAGGCTGGGCTCCCTCGTCGACCTCGAGACCTTGCGGCGTGCAGGGCTCCGCGTCGCCGTCGACGCCATGTACGGCGCCGGCGCCGACTACTTCCCCGAGCTGCTCACCGGCGGCACCACGACGGTCGTCCAACTGCACGGCGAACGCAACCCGATCTTTCCGGGCATCGCCTCGCCCGAACCCATCGCCCGCAACCTCGAGGAGCTCTGCGCGCTCGTCTCACGCGAGCGCTTCGACGTCGGCATCGCCAACGACGGCGACGCGGACCGGGTCGGTCTGGTCGACGAGCGCGGACGTTTCATCAACCAGCTCCAGGTCTTCGCGCTCCTGACGTACTACCTGCTCGAGTACCGGGGTGAGCGCGGCCCCATCGTGAAGTCCGTGACCACGACGCAGATGGTCCAGCGGCTGGGTGAGCAGTACGGTGTCCCCGTGTACGAGACGCAGGTCGGGTTCAAGTACCTGGGCCCGAAGATGCTCGAGGTCGATGCGCTCATCGGCGGAGAGGAGAGCGGCGGCTACGGCTTCCGCGGGCACATCCCCGAACGCGACGGGATTCTCGCCGGTCTGTATCTGCTGGACTTCGTGGCACGCACCGGGAAGCGCCCGTCGGAACTCCTCGATGAGCTGTTCGCCCGCGTCGGGCCGCACTTCTACGACCGGATCGACATTCATCTCGCGGAGGACGAGCGTCCGAAGGTGCTGGCGCGAGCCCAGGCCGCCCGGCCCGACGCCATCGCCGGCCTGCGCGTGACAGGAGTCGATACCACGGACGGCTTCCGGTTCACGTTGGACGGCCGAGGCTGGTTGCTCCTGCGCTTCAGCGGTACCGAGCCCCTCTTGCGCATCTACACCGAGGTCGATGACGAAGCGCTGGTTTCCCGCGTTCTCGACGCGGGCAGGGAGCTGGTCGGAGCATGAACGACCCCTCGCTGGACGACGCCGCGGCCATCGCGAAGCTCGACCCCACGGGCCTGCTCGCGCGCATCGAGGCGCTGCCGGAGCAGTGCCGCGATGCGTGGGAGCAAGGGCGCACGCTCGAACTGTCCCGCGCCTTCGGCCGCGTCGACAACGTGCTCGTCTGCGGGATGGGAGGATCCGCCATCGGGGGCGATCTCGTCCGTGCCCTCGCCTCGCGCCTGTGTCACGTCCCGGTGATCGTCTCGCGGAGCTACGAGCTGCCGGCGTGGGTCGGCTCGCGGACGCTCGCCATCTTCTGCAGCGCTTCAGGGAACACCGAGGAGACGCTGGCGGCCTTCGATCGCGCCCTGGACACGGACGCCCCGAAGATCGTCATCACGCAGGGCGGGCGGCTGCTCGAAGAGGCGCGGGCCAACGGCGTCGCCGCCATCGCATACCGGTACGACGGCGAGCCGCGCTCCGGCCTCGGCTACGGGCTCATGCTCTTGCTGGCTGCGCTCCGGCGCACCGGGCTCGTGGACGACATCGACGGGGACGTGGCCGAGTGTGTCGCGACGCTCATCGCCCAGCGAGAGGACCTCGATTTCGACACACCCGAGAGCCGTAACCCCGCGAAGGCGCTGGCCCGACGCTTGCACGGGCGCCTGCCCGTCATCGTTGGCGCAGGAGTGTTGGCCGAAGCCGCGCATCGCTGGGCGACGCAGATCCATGAAAACGGGAAGCAGTGGGCGTTCTGGCAGGAGCTGCCGGAGCTCGACCACAACCTCGTCGAGGGATTCGACCGGCCCGCACAGCTCCTCGAGCGCCTCGTCGTCGTCTTCCTCGCCCACCCGGAGCTTCACCCCCGCGTGCGCCTGCGCTACGAGGTGACGCAGGAGCTGCTCGACGCCGCTGGCGTCGCCAGCGAGACGGTCACCGCGCGGGGCTCGAGCCTCCTGGCGCAGGCCCTCTCGGCCATTCACTTCGGCGACTACGTGAGCTTCTACCTCGCGATGCTGAACGGAGTGAATCCCTCGCCGGTTCCCCGCATCGACGTGCTCAAACGCCGCCTCAGCGAGGCGTAGCGGCGCCCGCGCGAGAGACGCCACGGCCGCCCCATACGAGGCGGCCGTGCGATCTCGACGACTGCGGCGCCCAGGCGTGCTACCGCTTGGTGTACTGCGGCGCCTTCCGGGCCCGCTTGAGGCCGACCTTCTTTCGCTCCTTCATGCGCGGGTCGCGCGTGAGCAACTTGAACCTGCGCAACGGGGTCTTGAGGCTCTCGTCGAAGGCGACGAGCGCTCGCGCGATCCCGTGGGAGATTGCGCCTGCCCATCCCGTGTTGCCCCCGCCCACGACCTTGACGCTCACGTCGAACCTATCGGCGGTTCCGGTGACCTTCAGGGGCATCAGGGCGATGTTGCGATGGAGCGGCCGCGGCAGGACGTCCTCCAGCGAGCGGTCGTTGACGACCACCTTTCCTGTGCCGGGATAGAGGCGAACACGGGCCACCGCCGTCTTGCGGCGGCCGGTTCCGTAGTAATAGTGCTGCTGTTCGTTCGTCACGCCGTTCCTCCGTCGCCTGCCGCCGCCTTCTTCCCCGCGTTCACCTGCGCCTGGTGGGGGTGGTCTGGACCCGCGTACACCTTGAGGTGGCGCCGCAACCGGTCCCCGAGCCGGTTATGAGGCAGCATGCCCCGTACCGCGCGCTCGATCACGCGCTCGGGGCGCTTCGCCAGCTCCTGCTCCAGCGTCGTCTCCTTCAAGCCGCCCGGATAGCCCGAGTGACGGTAGTACGTCTTCTGGCGCAGCTTGCGGCCGGTCACGCGCACCTTCGCCGCGTTCACCACGATCACGAACGTCCGCGGATCGACGTGCGGGGCGAAGGTGGGTAACCGCTTGCCTCGCAGGATCGACGCGACCTCCGAGGCCAGCCGCCCCAGCGGTCGGTCCGCCGCGTCGATGACGTGCCAGGTCTCCCGCAGGTCGCCCGGTTTCGGTGTGTACGTCTTCATGCTCTCGTTTCCTCAGCCCCGTCCGCCCCAGGCGGACGCAAGTCAATGTCTCGATAGTCGACGCGCGCCAGGTAAAGGCCATGCGCCGGAGCCACCGGACCCACGCTCGCTGGCGCCGCGCGCTCGATGTCCGCGACGAGCGCCTCGACGGCGCGCCGTCCCAGCCCCGCATCCACGAGCGCGCCCACGGTCCGCCGCACCTGGTGCGGAAGGAAGGACGGCGCTTCGAACTCGAACGTAAGCAGCGCGCCCTTCACGCGCAGCTCGGCTCGCGTGAGCGTGCGCACAGTCCCTCGACCGCCCGCGTCGCCCGCCAGCGCGGCCCAGTCGCGCTTCCCTGGAAGCCAGTCGAGCAGCCGGCGCACCGGCTCCAGCTCGATCGGGTCACGCACGTGCCACGCCCGGTACGCCCACAGCGGCGACCGCGGCCGCCGGTTCAGCACCAGGTACCGGTACGTGCGGCTCACCGCATGACGCCTCGGGTCGAACCCGGGCGGCACTTCGACCGCGCGGACGACAGCGATGTCGCGCGGGAGCCAGTACGTCAGGCCTTCGACGAATGTGGCCAGCCCATGCGCGGAGGCGGTGTCGAACGCCGCCACCTGCCCCCATGCGTGGACGCCAGCGTCGGTCCGGCCCGCGAAGGCGACCCGCACGCGCTCGCCGGTCAATTTGGTAATGGCGGTCTCCAGCGCTTCTTGAATGCTGGGACCGTTTTTCTGCAACTGGGACCCGCTATAGCGAGTCCCGTCGTATTCGAGGACGACCGCCAGGCGCCGCAGCGTCCTAGGCTTCCTCCTCCACCAACTCGAGCTGCGCCATGGGCGCGCCGTCGCCCTTGCGCGGCCCGATCTTCACGATGCGCGTATAGCCACCGTTACGGCTGGCGTACCGCGGTGCGATCGTATCGAAAATCTTCTTGACCACGTCCGGATCGTTCAGGAAGCGCAGCGCCTGCCGGCGCGAGTGAAGGTCGCCCCGCTTCCCGAGCGTGATCATCTTCTCGGCGAGGCTGCGCGCTTCCTTCGCTTTCGCTTCCGTCGTCCGGATACGCTCGTGCGTCACGAGGTCCTTCACGAGCCCGCGCAGCAGCGCCATGCGCTGGTCCGTCGGTCGGTTGAGCTTGCGGCCTCCGAGCCGGTGGCGCATGTCAGCCCTCCTTGCCCCCGCGGCCCTCGCCCGCTTCCTTCAACGCTTCGATGAGCTTCTGCCCCAGTGGGCCGAGGTCCTCGACGGGCTGAGCTTCGACCTCTGCCAGCGCCGGCTCCTCCTCCGCCTCTTCGGCCACCTCTTCCTCTTCACGGGCAGCGGCCTCCGGCGGCAGGAAGCCCATTTGGATGAGCTTCTCCTTCAGCTCCTCGTACGACTTCCGCCCGAAGTTCCGCAGCGCGAGCAGCTCCTCTTCGCTCTTCTCCAGCACCTGTCCCACGGTCATGAGACCACTGCGCTTCAGGCAGTTGTACGCACGCACGGAGAGCCCGAGGTCTTCGATGCGGGTGTTGTACTTGTCCGGCGGCAGGGCCGTACCCACGCCGAGCCCGCGCTCGACCACGGGCGGCAGCGGCTTGCCGAGCTGGCTGAAGAGCTGCAGCTCGCGAATCAATATGTCGGCGCTCTGGCTGATGGCCTCCGTACCGCTGATGGTCCCGTCGGTCCACACCTCGAGGATCAGGCGGTCGAAGTTCGTGAGCTGCCCCACGCGCGCCGGCTGCACCTCGTACTTGACCTGCCGGACCGGCGTGAAGATCGCGTCCACCGGGATGACCCCGATGGGCAGCCCTTCCGCCTGTCCCGCGGGCACGAACCCGACACCACGCTCGACGTTGAACTCGATGGTCAGGTGCGCCTCGGGCGAGTCCAGCGTCGCCAGGTGCAGGTCGGGGTTGACGATCTCGTAGTCGGGCGACGACTGGATATCCCCGGCGGTAACCTCCCGCTCGCCGCTCACCTCGAGGTACATCTTAGCGGGCCTGTCCGACAGCGCTCGCAGGCGGATCGCCTTGATGTTCAGCAAGAGCTCCGTCGTGTCCTCCCGGACGTGTGGGATGGTCGAGAACTCGTGATCGACCTCGTCGATGCGGATCGAGGTCACCGCCGCGCCCGGCAGCGCCGACAGCAGGACACGGCGTAGCGCGTTGCCCAGCGTCGTGCCGAACCCCCGGTCGAGCGGCTCGGCCACGACCTTCGCGTAGTTCTCCGTCTCCTCGACGATCTCGATCTGGGGGGACTCCAGTTCGTTCAAGGGAATCCTCCTCGCCCCGGAATCGTGCTCGATGTCCGGCGGCAACAGGTTCGTAATGAATGACACCATGTCAGCGTGAGTAGTACTCAACGATCACCGCCGGATCGAATCGGGCGTCGGCATCGGCCAGCGTAGGCTGGGCGACCACACGCCCGGTGAGCGTCGCCTGGTCGACCTCCAGCCAGCGCGGGATGTGTCGGTTCTTGATGGCCTCCTTGGCGTACGCGAAGAGCTCCGTCTTCTGCCCCGAAGGCGTCCAGGCGATGACGTCGCCGACCTTCACCCGCGCGGACGGGATGTCCGTCTTCCGTCCGTTGAGCATGATGTGGCCGTGGCGCACCGTCTGACGGGCGGCCGCTCGCGACTCGGCGAATCCCATCCGGTAGACGACGTTGTCCAGCCGCATTTCGAGATTGCGGACGAGGTTCTCGCCCGTGACGCCGGGCTGCCGGACGGCCTGCTGGTACAGGCGCCGGAACTGCTTCTCCATGAGGCCGTACGTGAAGCGCGCCTTCTGCTTCTCCCGCAACTGCAGGCCGCGGTCGGAGATCTTGCGACGGCGCCGCGCGGCTCCGCCTCCAGGCGGAGAAGACCGCCGGTCGAGCACGCAGCGCGTCACGCACTTCTCGCCTTTGAGGAAGAGCTTCTCTCCGTACCGCCTGCAAATCCGGCACACCGGGCCGGTGTATCTGGCCATGTGTCTCCTCCCGAACCGTCCCGCTACACGCGCCGGCGCTTGGGCGGGCGGCAGCCGTTGTGCGGGATGGGCGTCACATCCCGGATGCTCAAGATCGTGAGCCCCGACGCCTGGAGCGTCCGGATGGCGGCCTCGCGGCCGCTCCCCGGCCCCTTGACGTAGACATCCACCTGCCGCAGTCCGTGCTCCATGCCACGCCGGGCGGCCTGCTCGGCCGCGAGCTGCGCCGCGTAGGGCGTGCTCTTGCGCGACCCTTTGAAGCCGGCCTGTCCCGCGCTCGACGACGCGATCACGTTCCCGTTGGGGTCCGTGAGCGTCACCAGCGTGTTGTTGAACGTGGACAGGATGTACGCCCGTCCACGCGGGACCATCTTCTTTTCGCGCTTGCGGGCTCGGCCTTTCCGTTCCGCCATGTCGTCTCCAGTGGGGCGGCGCCCCGATCGCTACTTCTTCGCCGTCGCCTTCTTCTTGCCGGCCACCGTCCGCCGCGCCCCGCGCTTGGTCCGCGCGTTGGTGCGCGTCCGCTGGCCCCGAACCGGCAGGCCCCGTCGATGCCGGATCCCCCGGTACGAGTTGATCTCGATGAGCCGCTGGATGTTCTGCCGCACCTCACGCCGCAGGTCACCCTCGACCACGTACTCTCGGTCGATCACCTCGCGGATGCGGCTCACTTCCTCATCGGTCAGGTCACGGACCTTCGCCGCCGGGTTCACCTGCGTCTGCTGGCAGATCTTGCGGGCGAGCGTCGGACCGATGCCGTAGATGTAGCGGAGGGAGACGTCCACCCGCTTGTCGCGCGGGATGTCCACCCCTGCGATGCGCGCCATGCCTGTTCTCTCCTCCTACCCCTGCCGCTGTTTGTGCTTCGGGTTCTCGCAGATGATCCGCACCACGCCGTGGCGCTTGATCACGCGACACTTTTCGCAGCGGGGCTTCACCGAAGCCTGCACTTTCATCGCCGTCGCTCCTCCGCCGCCAGCTCAGCGCAACCGGTACGTGATCCGCCCGCGGCCCAGATCGTACGGCGACAATTCGACCACGACCCGATCGCCCGGCAGGATCTTGATGTAATGCAGCCGAAGCTTGCCGGAGACGTGCGCCAGCACCTGATGCCCGTTCGGGAGCTCGACCCGGAACATGGCGTTGGGCAGCGGCTCCTTTACCGTCCCCTCGACTTCGATCGCTTCCTTCTTGGCCATACCGTCGCCGCGGCGACGCACCTCCTTCAGCCGTTCTCTGACGGCAACGCGGTGAGCACCTCGGCCTCGCCATCCGTAATGGCGATTGTGTGCTCGAAGTGAGCGGCGAGGCTCCCATCGAGCGTGCTCACCGTCCAGTTATCGTCGTGGCGCTTGGTTCGCCAGTCGCCCAGCGTCACCATGGGCTCCAGCGCCAGCACCATGCCCTTTTTCAACACCGGTCCCCGGTCCGGTGGACCGTAGTTCGGAACCTGCGGTTCCTCGTGCATCTCGCGCCCGACGCCGTGCCCGACGTACTCGCGCACGATACCGAACCCGTGCGGCGCGATGGTCGATTCAATGGCGTGCGAGATCTCGCCGAGCCGCCGGCCCGGGCGCGCGGCGCGGATTCCCGCCCACAGCGCCTCTTCCGTCACCCGGATGAGCTTCTCCGCCTCCGGGCTGATGCGGCCGACGCCCACCGTGATGGCCGCGTCCGCCACGAACCCTTTGTACGTCGCGCCCAGGTCGATGGACACGATATCGCCTTCCTGAATGACCCGCTTCCCCGGGATGCCGTGCACGATCTCGTCGTTCACCGACACGCACACGGTCGCCGGGTACCCGTGGTACCCCAGGAAGGTCGGCTCACACCCTCGGCGCGCGAACTCCCTGCGGACGATGCGGTCGAGCTCGAGCTCGACGACGCCCGGCCGCACGGCCTCGCGCAACAGCGCCAGGACCTCCGCCACGATGCGGCCGGCCTGCCGCATGATGGCGATTTCGTCGTCCGACTTGATAATTATAGGCATGCGCCGCGTCTCAACTCCAATCCAGGGCTCGCGGCGCTACCTGGTCGCACCGGCATTGATGGCGTCGAGCAGGGACTGCGTCACCGCGTCGAGATCCTGCTCGCCGTTGACCTCCACCAGCTTGCCGCCGTCGCGATAGTACGCCAGCAGTTCGGCCGGCGGCTTCTGCTTGTCGAGTCGCGCCCGCACCACCTCCGGCCGGTCGTCGTCGCGCTGGTACAGCTCGCCGCCGCACCGGTCGCAGCGTCCTGCCACCGCCGGCGGGTTGTTCGTCTCGTGGTAAATGGCGCCGCACTGCCTGCACATCCATCGACCCGACAGCCGTCGCACCAGCTCCTCGTCGCTCACGGCAATGTGCAGCGCAAGGTCGATGCTGAGGCCCTCCGCGGCCAGCGCCTCGTCCAGTGCGCGCGCCTGGGCGACGTTGCGCGGGAAGCCGTCCAGCACGAATCCCTTGCGCGCGTCCGGGCGGCGCAGGCGTTCCAGCAGCATCCGAATCGTCACGTCGTCCGGCACGAGCTCGCCGCGGTCCATGTACGACTTCGCCAGCCGGCCGAGCTCGGTGCCCTCTCGCACGGCGTCGCGGAACATGTCGCCGGTCGAGATGTGCGCGAGGCCCTCGCGCTCGGCGATGCGCGCCGCCTGCGTTCCCTTGCCGGCCCCGGGTGGCCCGAGGAGGATCAACCGCACGGCGCGCCCCTCACCGAATGAACCCCTCGTAGTTCCGCATCAAGAGCTGCGCCTCGAGCTGCCGCATCGTATCCAGGACGACGCCGACGACGATGAGCAGGCCCGTGCTGCTCAGCGTCAACTGCTGCACGCCCGTGAACCGAGTGAAGATGTACGGGATGATGGCGACGAGCCCGAGGAAGAACGCGCCGGCCCACGTGATCCGCACGAGCACGCGCATGATGTATTCGGCGGTGGGCCGGCCTGGCCGGATCCCGGGGATGAACCCTCCTTGCTTTTGCAAGTTCTCGGCCAGGTTCTGCTGCTGGAAGACCACCAACGTGTAGAAGAAGGTGAAGATCACCACGAGGAGGAAGAGCACCACCATGAACCCGGGGCTCTGCGGCCGCATGATGTCCACCACCCAGTTGGCGATGGTCTCGAGCGTGCCGCCGCTCCACTCGTTGCGCACGTAGTCCGCCGCTGCCGACGGGAAGATCACCACCGACAGCGCAAAGATGAGCGGGATCATCCCGGCAGAGTTCACCCGCAGCGGGATGTGGCTCGCGCCCGACTGCCGGTACATGCGCCCGCTGCGGAACACGCTCCGGGCATACTGCACCGGGATCCGCCGTTGCGCCTCCTGGAAGAACACGATGAGCGCCAGCACAGCGACGCCGATGGCGGCGAGCAGCAGCAGGCCGCTGAAGCCCAATGTTGATTCCGTGATCTGCGGCAGCAGCGATGGCAAGCCGGCGACGATCCCGCCGAAAATGATGAGCGAGATGCCGTTGCCGATGCCGTTCTCCGTGATGAGCTCGCCGAGCCACACGAGGAACATGGTCCCCGCCGCCATCGAGATCAGCGCCGCCGCCGTGGGCAGGGCGTTCGGTCCCGTGAAGCTCGGGCTGAAGCCGCTGCCCTGGAAGACGCCGGACCGGTCGAGGATGATGAGCTGGGTATAACCCTGAATCAGGGCCAGCGGCACCGCCAGCCAGTGGGTGTAGAGCTGGATACGGCGTCGGCCTTGCTCGCCCTCGCGCGCCAGCGCCTGCAGACTTGGCACGATAGGCTGGAGCAGCGTCATCACGATGGACGCGCTGATGTACGGGTACACGCCCAATGACGCGACACTCAACTGCCGGAGCGCTCCGCCGCTGAAGAGGTTGAAGAAGTTCAGGATGTCGTTCCCTCTGAACACTTCCTCGAGGATGTCGGGGTTCACGCCCGGAATGGGCACGTGGGCGACGAACCGGAACACCACGAGTAGCCCCAGCGTGTACAACAGCTTCTGGCGGATATCGGGCTGCGCGAACGCATCGATCGCCGCCTGGAGAAGCCGCGGCCGGCTCATCTGCTGCACTCGGCTGGCGATGGCCATCTAGGCTCCCTCGTTCTCCCTGGACGCCGACGCCTCCGGCTGCTTCCGGCTCCGAGTCCGCTTCGGCTTGGCCTCAGGCGCCGCTTCCGTCGACGCGCCGCCGGCTTCCGCCGTTGTCGGTGACGCTTCCGCCTCGGCGGCGGGAGCTGTCTCCTGTTCCTCTTCTGCACCGGCCGCGACCCTTTCCGCCGCCTGAGCCGCACGCTTGGACGGCATCAGCTCCACGACGCGACCACCCGCGGCCTCGATCTTCGCTCTGGCCTGCGCGCTGCAGCGGTCGGCGGTGACGTTCAGGGGAACCCGCAGTTCCCCCTCACCCAGAATCTTCACCGGCAACCGCGTCTTGACGAGTCCACTCTCGCGCAGCAGGCCCGGCGTGACGTCGGTTCCCGCAGGAAATCGGGCAAGCTGCCCGACGTTGACCTCGGCGAATTCGACGCGCCACTTGTTGTTGAAGCCGCGCTGATACTTCAAACGACGGAACAAAGGCGTCTGGCCGCCCTCGAAGCCGGGCTTGCGTCGCCAGCCGGAGCGGGCCTTCGCGCCCTTGATCCCGCGCGTGGCGTACGTCCCGTGGCCGCTGGCGTTGCCCCGGCCCACCCGTTTGCGTGCGTGTTTGGCGCCCTTCGGCGGACGCAGTTCGTTCTCCAGCACGGCGCTATGCCTCTTCCACCGTCACCAGGTGACGTACCTTCGTGATCATGCCCCGGATGGACGGCGTATCGTCGTGCTCCACCGTCTGGCCGAGGCGACGCAGGCCGAGCGCACGGATGGTGCGGCGCTGGTCGGCCTTCTGGTTGATGCCGCTCTTCACCCAGGTAATCCTGAGTTTACTCGCCATCCCCGGCCTCCCGTGCGCCGCTCTTCTCCTGGGCTCTCTCCTGTACGGTCTCCCGCGCCTTGGCGGCGAGGGCGCGGCGCTTCTGCACTTCGGCCTTCGGATCGCGGAGCGATGCCAGGCCTGCCATCGTCGCCTTCACGACGTTGATCGGGTTGCGGCTGCCCAGCGACTTGGTCAGCACATCCTTCACACCCGCGGCTTCGAGCACGGCACGGACGCCACCGCCAGCGATCACGCCGGTGCCCGGAGACGCGGGCTTCAGCAGCACCTTCGCTGCGCCGAATTCGGCGAGCACGGGGTGCGCGATGGTGGAGCCGTTCATCGGGACGGTAATCATGTTCTTGCGGGCGATGGTGGAGCCCTTGCGGATCGCCTCCGGCACCTCGTTGGCCTTGCCCAGACCAGCGCCCACGCGGCCCTTGCCGTCGCCGACGACCACGACGGCGCTGAAGCTGAACCGTCGGCCGCCCTTCACCACCTTCGAGACGCGGTTGATGTAGACGACCTTTTCGGTGAGCTCCTGGTCACCCTCTTCCCCCGCGCCGCGGCGGGGCCGTTCCGTCCTTGCCTGCACCATCGATTGCCCCTAGAACTCGAGTCCGCCCTTGCGGGCCGCCTCGGCGAGCGCCTTCACACGCCCGTGGTACTTGAAACCCCCACGGTCGAAGACCACGCGCGTGATGCCCCGTTCCTTCGCCCGCTGCGCCAGAATCGTCCCGACGATCTCCGCACGTTCGGTCTTCTTCTTGCCATCGACCTGCGCGCGGACGGTCGGTTCGAGGTCCGACGCAGCGACGAGCGTGCGCTGCGCCTGGTCGTCGATGACCTGCGCGTAGATGTGCGAGAGGCTCCGGAACACGGCGAGCCTCGGGCGCTCGGGCGTGCCCTCGACCTTCTTGCGTACCCGGAGATGCCTTCGGATGCGCGCCGCGCGGGCGGTCTTCGTTCCCTTCATCGCTTATCGCGCCTTCCCGGCCTTGCCCGCCTTGCGGCGGACCCGTTCATCAGCGTATCGGATGCCCTTGCCCTTGTACGGTTCGGGCGGCCGCAGCCGGCGAATGTTCGCCGCCACCTGACCCACGAGCTGCTTGTCGATGCCGCGCACGTGAATCCTGGATGTGCCCTCCACCTCCAGCGTGATGCCCGGGGGCGGTTCGACCTCGACCGGGTGCGAGAAGCCGAGCGCGAGCTGCACCTTGCTTCCCGCTTGCTGGGCCCGGTAGCCCACGCCCTGGAGCTCCAGCGTCTTCGTGAAGCCATGCTCCACGCCAGTGACCATGTTCGCGAGCAGCGCCCGGGTGAGCCCGTGCAGCGCCCGGTGGTGCGGCTGGTCCGTCGGCCGGGTCACGATGAGCTTGCCGTCCTCCAGGTGCAGCCGCAGGTCAGGGTGCACGTCGAGCGAAAGCTCGCCCTTCGGCCCCTTGACCACGACGTGCCTGCCATCGATGGTCACCTGGACCTTCGGCGAAATGGGAATGGGCTGCCGTCCGATTCGCGACATCGTCCTACCACACGTAACAGAGCACCTCACCGCCGATGCTGCGCCGCCAGGCCTGCTGGCCGGTCATCACACCCTGCGGAGTCGACAGGATCGCGATGCCGAGTCCGCCGTAGACGCGCGGAATCTCGCGCTTCTGGACGTAGACTCGCAGGCCCGGCTTGCTGACGCGCTTGAGGCCGGTGAGAACGGGCTCCTTCTTGCCCGTGTAGCTCAGCTTGATTCGCAACACCTTCTTCGGGCCATCGCCCTCGAGGGTGTAGTCTTCGATGAAGCCCTCTTCCTTGAGCACGCGGGCGATGGCCAGCTTCATCTTGGACGCGGGCACGTTCACGTAGTCGTGCCGCGCCGCCGACGCGTTGCGGATGCGCGTCAGCATATCAGCGATGGGATCCGTCATGCTCACGGCCTTCGCCTCCTCCATCGCCAGCTACCAGCTCGCTTTCTTGACACCCGGAAGCTGCCCTCGCAGGGCCAGCGTCCGGAAGCAGATCCGGCACATCCCAAACTTGCGTATGTAGGCGCGCGGACGGCCGCACAACTTGCATCGGTTCTTCTTCCGAACCGGATACTTCGGCGGCTTCTGCGCCTTGACGATCTGCGATAGCTTGGCCATCGGTCCGCCCGCCTCCCGCTAGTTCCGGCTGAACGGCATGCCCATGAGCTGCAGCAGCCGCTTGCCTTCCTCGTCCGTCCGCGCCGTCGTCACGATGATGACCTGCAGGCCGCGGATGCGGTCGATCTTGTCGTAGTCGACCTCCGGGAAGATGAGCTGCTCCCGGATGCCCAGCGCGTAGTTCCCGCGCCCGTCGAATGCCTCCGCCGGGACCCCGTGGAAGTCCCGGATGCGTGGCAGCGCCACGTTGATGAGCCGGTCGAGGAACTCGTACATCCGGTCCCCCCGGATGGTGACCATGACGCCGATGGGCACGCCCTCGCGGATCTTGAAGTTCGAGATGGACCGCTTCGCCCGCGTGATCACCGGCTTCTGGCCCGTAATCGCCGCGATGTCCTCGACGCAGGCGTCGAGCGCGCGCGCGTTCTGCACCGCCTCACCCAGGCCCACATTCACGACGACCTTCTCGACGCGCGGGACCTGCATGACGTTCTCGTAGCCGAACTCCTTCATGAGTTCCGGCACGATCTCCTCGCGGTATCGCTGCTTGAGCCTTGGCAACGCCGCCATCGCTTTCACCCTAATCCAGATCTGCGCCGCACCGCTTGCACACGCGCACCTTGGCGCCGTCCGGCCGGAATCGGAAGCCCACGCGGGCGGGTCGGTTGCATGACTTGCAGACGACGCGCACGTTCGACCAGTGAATCGGCGCCTCTTTTTCGATGATGCCGCCGGGCTGGGTCGGCGATCGCTGGGCCCGATGCCGCTTCACCATGTTGATGCCCTGCACGATCACCTTCTGCTCACGGGGCAGCACCTGCCGCACCTGGCCCTGACGGCCCCGGTCCTTCCCGGTCATCACCTGCACCGTGTCGTCCCGCTTGATCTTCTGCACCTCAGACGACCTCCGGCGCGAGCGAGACGATCTTCATGAAGTTGCGCTCGCGTAGCTCTCGGGCCACCGGCCCGAACACGCGCGTCCCTTTCGGGTTCTCACGATCGGCGAGGATCACCGCGGCGTTCTCGTCGAACCGAATGTACGAGCCGTCGGGGCGACCGTACGGTTTGGCCGTACGCACCACCACCGCACGGACGACGTCACCCTTCTTCACGGGCGAGTTGGGCTGGGCCGCCTTGACCGACGCGACGATGGTATCGCCCACGCGCGCGTACCGCCGCCGCGACCCACCCAGCACCGTGATGCACATGATCTCGCGGGCGCCCGAGTTGTCAGCCACCTTCAACCGTGTGTACTGCTGAATCACGCCTCTCGCTCCTCGCCGTCACCCGCGTCTGTCGCCGTCGTCTCGCTCTCCGCCACGTCCTCGTCCGGGTCATGCGCTGGCTCTGCGGCCGCTGCCGCTTCGGCGCTGTGCCGCTCTTCTGCCTGACGCATCCGTTCCTCGTGCCGGGCCAGCTCAATGTCGCGCCCGATCTCCGTCGGCGCGACTTCGGCCACCTCGCCCCGCTGGAGGATCTCGATGACCCGCCAGCGCTTCTCCTTCGAGAGGGGGCGCGTTTCGACGATGCGGACGATGTCGCCGACCTTCGCCTCGTTATTCTCGTTGTGCGCCTTGAACCGCTTCGTCACGCGGATGCGCTTCTTGTAGAGACGGTGGCGCTTGTCGCGCACGACGGCGACGACGACCGTCTTATCCATCTTGTCGCTGACGACGGTGCCGACCTCGGTCTTCTTTCCCCAGGGCACCGGCTACGCTCCTTCCGTGGCCGCCGCGACGGCCTGGTAATACGCTACGAGCTGACGCTCCCGTTGCAACGTGCGGATCCGCGCGATCCGCCGCCGCACCTTCTTCGGCTCCGCCGTGTTGTTCTGTTGGCGGGTCGAAAGCTGCAAGCGCAGGGTGAAGAGCTGTCGGTAGGCCTCGTTGAGCTCCTTCGCCAGCTCCTCGTCGCTCAGCTTCCGCAGTTCGTCCAGCTCGCGTTTCTTCGCCATGGCACTACTGGTGCTCCCGCACCACGAATTTTGTCGGAATCGGTAGCTTGTGGGAGGCGAGGCGCATCGCCTCGCGGGCGAGCTCCTCGCGGACTCCCGCGATCTCGAAGAGCATCCGTCCCGGCTTGACGACGGCCACCCAGTGGTCCGGTGCGCCTTTCCCGGAGCCCATGCGCGTTTCCGCCGGTTTCTTGGTGACCGGCTTGTCGGGGAAGATGCGAATCCACACCTTCCCGCCGCGCTTGAGCTCGTGGGTGATGGCGCGTCGCGCCGCCTCGATCTGGCGGCTGTCGATCCACGCCGCGCCCATCGCCTGGAGACCGAACTCCCCGAAGGCGACGGTGTTGCCGGCGTTGGCCTGGCCCTTGCGCCGGCCCCGGTGCGCCTTTCGGAACTTGACCCGTCGTGGTTGCAGCATCGTTCCTCACTCCGCCGCGCCGGACGCAACCTCCGGCACGGCCGCCTCCACTTCCGGCGTCGGAGCAGCGGCCGCCACCGCCGGGGCCGCCACCTCCTGCGCGGGCCGCCGTTCCGGAATCACGTCACCTTTGTAAATCCACACCTTCACACCGATGCGCCCGAAGGTGGTATGCGCCTCCGCCTGACCGTAGTCGATGTCGGCGCGCAGCGTGTGCAGCGGCACCCGCCCGGCCTTTTCCGTCTCGCGCCGCGACATCTCCGCGCCGCCGAGCCGGCCCGCGACCTGAACCTTGACCCCGAGGGCGCCGCGCGCCATCGTGCGCGCCACGGCCTGCTTCATCGCCCGCCGGAACGCGACGCGGCGCTGCAACTGCTCAGCGATGCTCCGCGCGACCAGGTACGCGTCGAGCTCTGGTATGCGGATTTCGCTGATATTGATGCGCACCCGCTTGCCCGTCAGCTTCTCGAGCTCGCCGCGCAGTTCGTCCACCTTCTGACCGGAACGCCCGATGACGATGCCCGGCTTCGCCGTGTGAATCGTGATGGTCACCTGGTTCGCGTTCCGGTCGATCTCCACCCGCGAGATCCCGGCGTCGGACAACTTCGACATGATCTCGTTGCGAATCCGCAGGTCCTCGTGGAGGAGCTCCGTGTAGTTCCGGTCGGCGTACCACTTGCTCTGCCAGTCGTAGATGACGCCGAGCCGAAAGCCCGTCGGGTGCACTTTGTGGCCCATCAGCGCATCTCCTCCACGACCACCGTAATGTGGGAGGTCCGCCGGACGTACGGGTGGACCCTGCCCCGCGCCGCGGGCCGGTATCGCTTTAGCCGGCGCCCGTCGTCGGCGTAGGCGTACTTGACGCGCAGCTCGTCGGGCAAGAGCGCGTAGTTGTTCTCCGCGTTGGCCGCGGCCGACTTCACCACCTTCTCCACGATGCGCGCCGTCGGCGACGGCATGAACTTCAGGATGGTCAGCGCCTCCTCGACCGGCTTACCCCGGATCGGCTCGAGGATGAGGCGCGCCTTGCGCGGCGAGACGCCGACCCAGCGGGCCCTGGCCTGCACTTCCATCGCTACTTCTTCCTCACCTGCGTCGCTCGTTCGGACTTGCCGCCGTGTCCGCGGAAGGTCCGCGTGGGCGCGAACTCGCCCAGCTTGTGTCCGACCATGTTCTCAGTGATGAAGATGGGCACGTGGCGCCGACCGTCGTGAACGCCGATGGTCAGCCCGACCATCTGGGGCATGATGGTCGATGCCCGCGACCACGTGCGGATGACCGTCCGCGCGCCCGAGCGCCGGATGGCCTCCACGCGCTTCATCAGCTTCGCGTCGACATACGGACCCTTCTTCGTTGACCGCGACATCTCCGTCCTTCTCTATGGCCGACGTCAGGCGTTACGCCGCCGCACAATGTACTTGTCCGAGGGCTTCTTGCCCCGCGTTCGGTAGCCCAGCGTCGGCTTGCCCCACGGCGTCTTGGGCCCCGGCATCCCGATGGGGGCCTTGCCCTCGCCGCCCCCGTGCGGGTGGTCCCGCGGCGTCATCGCGGAGCCTCGGACGGCGGGCCGGCGTCCACGCCAGCGCGCCCTTCCGGCCTTGCCGAGCTTGATGATGCTGTTCTCGACGTTCCCCACCTGGCCGATGGTCGCCATGCAGTCGGACCGCACCCGGCGCATCTCGCCCGACGGCAGGCGCAGGAGGCTGTACTCGCCCTCCTTCGCCATGAGCTGGGCGGCGCTGCCGGCGCTGCGGGCGAGCTGCGCTCCTCGTCCCGGCGTGAGCTCGATGGCGTGCACCATCGTCCCGGTCGGAATGTTGCAAAGCGGCAGCGCGTTCCCGGGCTTGATCTCCGCCTCGGGGCCCGCTTCGACGATGTCGTTCACCTGCAGGCCCACCGGCGCCAGGATGTACCGCTTTTCACCGTCCATGTAATGGATCAGCGCGATTCGCGCCGTCCGGTTCGGGTCGTACTCGATCGCCGCCACGCGGCCCTGCACCCCGATCTTGTCCCGCTTGAAGTCGATGATGCGGATGAGCCGCTTGTGACCGCCGCCCCGATGCCGGACCGTGATCTTCCCTCGCTGGTTCCGGCCCGCCGTCTTCTTCTTGGCGACGACCAGCGACCGCTCCGGCCGCTTCTTGGTGATCTCCTCGAAGGTGAAGCCCGACATGCCGCGGCGGCCAGGCGACGTGGGCTTGAACTGCTTCACTGCCATCGTTACACGCCCTCGAAGATCTGGATGCGGTCGGTGGGCGCCACGGTCACGATGGCCTTCTTCCAGTCAGGGGCCTTCGTCCGCGCTCGCCGGCCGGTCCGCCGGGTCTTCCCCTTCACGATCATGGTATTCACGGCGGTCACCTTGACGTTGAACGCCAGCTCGACCGCTTCCTTGATTTGCGCCTTGTTCGCCCGCGGGTCCACCTCGAAGGCGTACTTGTTCGCCCCTGCGAGGACCGTCGCCTTCTCGGTGATGAGCGGCCGCTTGATCACGGCGAACGGGTGGATCTCCTTCGGCACGGGCTAGCCTCCCACCTCCGCCGGCAGCGGCGCCCGTCGCCGCACGGCGCGCTCGCCGCCCCAGAGCGCCTCTGCCCGACGGACCGCGTCGACCGTCAGCAGCAGGTGTCGGTGCGACAGCATGTCGCCGACGTTCAGGTACGCTGCCGGCAACACGTCCGCCTCCGGCAGGTTGCGGGCGCTCAGCTTCACCCGCTCATCGGGCTCGCCGGTCACGACGAGGACCGAGCGTTCGACGCCCAGCGCCCGGAGCGTTTGCGCCATCTGGCGCGCCTCGGGCTTGTCGAACGACAGGTCCCGCACGACCTTCAGGGACCCGTCCTGGGCGCGCGCCGACAGCACGGAGCGGATGGCGAGCCGCCGCATCCGCTTGGGCAGGCGCTGCGAGTAGTCGCGGGTCTTGGGCCCGAACACGACGCCGCCACCCCGGTGGTGCGGGGCCCGGATCGAGCCCTGACGCGCCCGGCCCGTGCCCTTCTGACGGCGGATCTTCCGGGTCGAGCCTCGGACCTCACCGCGCGTCTTCGTGTTCGCCGTTCCCTGGCGCTGGTTGGCGCGCTGCGCGAGCAGCGCTTGATGCACGACCGCCCGATTGGGCTCGATGCCGAACACCGCGTCGTCGACCTCGATCTGGTCGACCTCGTTTCCGCTCGTGTCGTAGACGCTCAGCCGCATCGGTTCCTACTTCTTGCGATGCTTCTTGGCCACGCGGCGGGCTTTCCGCACCCGTACGAGGCCGTTCCGCGCGCCGGGCACGGCGCCCTCCACGAGCACGACGCCCTTCGCCGGGTCGCTGCTGAACACGCGGAGGTTGCGCACCGTGACCCGCCGGGCCCCCATGTGACCCGCCATGCGCAGGCCCTTGATCACTCTCCCGGGCGTCGTTCCCGAGCCGATGGAGCCGGGCGCCCGGTGCCGGTCCGACTGACCATGGGTCTTGGGACCGCCCGCGAAGCCCCACCGCTTCACGCCGCCCTGGAAGCCTCGCCCCTTCGACACCGCGGTCACGTCGACGAAGCTACCGGGCTCGAAGAGTTCCGCGCCGAACTTGTCGCCGACGTTCACACTGGTCACGTCGTCCACGCGGAACTCCTGCAAATAGCGGAAGTTCCCGAGCTTCTTCAAGTGGCCCTTCATCGGCTCGTTCAGGCGCTTGCGATGGCCGAACCCGAGCTGGACGGCGGCATAGCCGTCGCGTTCGGGCGTCCGGACCTGGGTCACGACGCAAGGCCCGACTTCGAGGACGGTGACGGCACGCGCCTCGCCCTTCTCGTCGAACACCTGGGCCATGCCCAGCTTGCGCCCGAGGAGTCCTTCGACTGTCATGGCACGTCGTTCCTGCGGTGCGCCTCGAACGGCGCCGCCGCGCTCACAGCTTGATCTCGATATCCACGCCCGCCGGGAGCTGGAGCCGCATCAGCGTGTCCACCGTTTTCGACGTCGGCTCGAGGATGTCGATGAGCCGCTTGTGGGTGCGGATCTCAAACTGCTCCTGCGAGTCCTTGTCGATGAACGGCGACCGGATGACGCAGTACCGGCTGATCTCCGTGGGCAGCGGCACGGGTCCGGCCACGTTGGCGCCAGTACGCTCCGCTGCCTCGACGATCTGCTCGGCAGACTGGTCGAGGATACGGTGATCGAACGCCTTCAACCGGATCCGAATCTTCTGCCTGGGCATCTGCCCTCCACTTCGCCCCTTTGCGGGCCTCCGTCGCGCGGTCAGGACGCCCGACCGCCGGCGGTTGATTTCATCCTCGCGCCCACCAGCTTCTCCGCTAGCGCGCGCGGCACTTCCTCGTAGTGATCGAACTCCATGCTGTACGTCGCCCGGCCCTGGCTCAGCGAGCGCAGGTCCGTCGCGTACCCGAATGTCTCCGCGAGCGGCACGAGGGCGCGCACGATGTGCAGCGACCCTCGGGTCTCCACGCCGATCACGTGGCCACGCCGTCCATTCAGATCCCCGAGCACGTCCCCGAAGAACTCCTCGGGTGTGCTGATCTCGACCCGCATGATCGGCTCGAGCAGCACCGGCTCGGCCCGCTCGAGCGCATCGCGCGCGGCCATGGCGCCCGCCGTGCGGAACGCCAGCTCCGACGAGTCGACCGGGTGCGAGTCGCCACCCGTGATGGTGACGATGACGTCGAGCACGGGATACCCGGCGAGCGGCCCCGTTTCGAGCGCGTCCCGCACGCCCTGCATCGCCGCGGGGATGAACTCGCGCGGGATCTCTCCACCCACCACCTTATCGATAATCTCGATGCCTTTGCCACGCTCGTTCGGGGCGACCTCAAGCCTCACGACGCCGTACTGACCGCGGCCACCGGTCTGCCTGATGAACCGCCCTTCCGCCGCGGCCGGCTTCGTGATCGTCTCCTTGAATGCGACCTCGGGCTTCCCGACGTTCGCCTGCACCCGGAACTCCCGACGAAGCCGGTCGGTGATGATCTCGAGGTGGAGCTCGCCCATCCCCGAGATGAGCGTCTGCCCCGTCTCCGGGTCGTACCGCGTGCGGAACGTCGGGTCCTCCTCGGCCAGCTTGTTCAGCGCCTCGCCCATTCGGTCCTGGTCGTCCTTGGTCTTCGGCTCAATGGCGACCGAGATCACCGGTTCGGGGAACCGGATCGCCTCCAGGACGATGGGATGGGCGGGGTCACACAGCGTATCCCCCGTGAAGGTCTTCTTGAGCCCGACCGCGGCCGCGATGCCGCCGGCGTACATCTCCGAGACCTCTTCCCGGTGATTGGCGTGCATCTTCAGGATGCGGCCGATGCGCTCCTTCTCGCCGCGCTGGCTGTTCAGCACCATCTGCCCCGTCTTCACCGTGCCCGAGTACACCCGGAAGTACGCCAGACGCCCCACGAAGGGGTCGGCGACGATCTTGAACGCCAGCGCCGTGAAGGGCTCGTCGTCGCTGGGTCGCCGTGCGACCGGCTCGCCCGTCCGCGGGTCGGTGCCCTTGACCGCGGGAACGTCCACGGGCGCGGGCAGGTAATCGACGACCGCGTCGAGCAGCGGCTGGATGCCTTTGTTCCGCAGCGCGGCGCCGCAGAGCACCGGCGTCGCCGTATTGGCGAGCGTCGCCCGCCGGAGCGCGAGCTTGAGCTCGCGGGGCGAAATCTCGTGGCCCTCGACGAACGAGATCATCGTCTGTTCGTCGGCTTCGGCAAGTTGCTCGATGAGCTCTTCGCGTCGCTTCGCGACCTCATCGGCGAGCTCGGCCGGCACAGGGCGCTCCTCCGGCGGAACGTCGCGGTCGTCCGAGAAGTACCACGCCTTCTGCTCGACGAGGTCGACGACGCCGGCGAACGCCGACTCGACGCCGATAGGGATCTGTATGGGGACCGGCCGCGCGTCGAGACGTTCGCGGATCATGTCGACGGTGCGCCAGAAGTCGGCGCCCGTCCGGTCCATTTTGTTAACGAAGCAGATCCGCGGTACGTGATAGCGGTCTGCCTGGCGCCACACCGTCTCGGACTGCGGTTCCACTCCGGCAACGGCGTCGAACACGACGACGCCGCCGTCCAGGACCCGCAGGCTCCGTTCCACCTCGACCGTGAAGTCGACGTGGCCCGGCGTGTCGATGATATTGATCTGGTGGCCGCGCCACTCAGCGGTGGTGGCGGCCGCCGTGATGGTAATGCCCCGCTCGCGTTCCTGCTCCATCCAGTCCATGACGGCGGTGCCCTCATGGACCTCACCGATCTTGTAGGTCACCCCGGTGTAGTACAGGACGCGCTCGGTGACCGTCGTTTTTCCGGCGTCGATGTGAGCGATGATCCCGATATTTCGGACCCGCTCAATCGGGTGAGTTCGTGCCATGGCCTGGTTCTTGCGCCCAGATACAGGCGGGGACCGCGGTCGTGTTCGCGCTCGCGCCGTCGCGAGCGGGCCCGCCTGTCGGCGGGCTCAAGAACCGGCGTCTACCACCTGTAGTGAACGAAGGCGCGGTTAGCCTCCGCCATCCGGTGCGTGTCTTCCTTTCGTTTGATCGTTGCACCCTGGCCATTCGCCGCGTCGATCAACTCCGCGGCCAACCGCTCCGACATCGACCGGCCGGAGCGGGCCCGGGCCGAACGGATCAGCCAGCGCATCGCCAGCGCCAGCCGCCGCTCGGCGCGAATGTCCACGGGCACCTGATACGTCGCGCCGCCCACTCGTCTCGGTTTGACCTCGATGGTGGGCGTCGCGTTCCGGATCGCTTGCTCGAACACCTCGAGCGGGTTACGACGCGTCTGCTTCTCGATCACGTCGAACGCGCCGTACACGATGCGCTCGGCAAGACTCTTCTTGCCGCGCTGCATCGTCTTGTTGATGAACATCTGCACGTTCCGGCTCTGGAAGCGCGGGTCCGGGGGGATCTCCCGGCGTGGCGGGCGATATCGTCGCGGCATGGCGGCTTACGCTGGCCCTCCCGTCTTCCGAGTCCCGTACTTGCTCCGGCCCCGCTTCCGGTTCTGCACCCCCTGAGCATCCAGCGCCCCTCGGATGATGTGGTAGCGCACGCCCGGGAGGTCCTTCACACGGCCTCCACGAATGAGGACCACAGAGTGCTCTTGCAGACTGTGGCCCTCACCGGGGATGTAGGCCGTCACCTCGATCTGGTTCGTGAGCCGGACACGCGCGATCTTGCGCAGCGCGGAGTTCGGCTTCTTCGGCGTCATCGTGCGGACCTGCGTGCAGACGCCGCGCTTCTGCGGCGACCCCTTCCCACGCACGATGCGTCCCGTGAGCGCGTTGTAGGTGAACCGCAAGGCAGGCGCCTTGGTCTTCTTGACGACCTTCTTGCGGCCGTGACGCACGAGCTGGTTGATAGTCGGCACGCGATCCGCTCCGATGTCCTGTTCTTCGCAAGAAACTCGGGGTCACTCCCCGAGCTGTGTTCGCATCCCCCCTTTGGACACAGCAAACGGTCGAAAGCCGTATTCCTGAACCGTTCCGGCGTGGCCGTCACAGGGGCGACCACTCGTGCCGGCGGTGTTCACTTTCGGGTCTTCCGACCTTGCTCGCCGGGCCTGTCTCGCAGGCCCACCCGCCTCACGGCGGGCACACGTATCCGGTTGCGGAAGGAACGCTGCGTCAGTCTATCGACGGCTCCCGCAGCGTGTCAAGGAGAACCGCTGCCTCACGGACGCTCGCCGTGGAAGTTCGGCTGGCGCTTCTCGATGTACGCCCGGATGGCCTCCTTGTGCGCCGGCCCCTCGGCCGACCGCGCGAAGTTCCGGCCTTCGTACCGCAGAAGCTTCTCGACGTCCTGTTCCACCATGTGCCGGTGCATCATCTCTTTGGCCATCAGCACCTGCTCGGTGGGGTTGAAGGCGATCTCCTCGGCGAGCTCCAGCGCCGCCGGCATGAGCTCGTCCTGGGACACCACGCGGTTCACCAACCCGATGCGGAGCGCCTCGTCGGCCCCGATGATCCGCCCGGTCAGCGCCAACTCGAGGGCGTGGGCGATCCCCACGATCTGAGGCAGATACAGGGTGCTCCCCGCTTCCGGCGTGATCCCCAGCCGCACGAAGCGCATCGAGAACCGCGCCTGATCGGAGGCGATGCGGATGTCCATGTTCAGCGTCATCGTCAGGCCGACCCCGATGGCCGGGCCGTTGACCGCGGCGATGAGGGGCTTCGCCTTGCGGAAGAAGAGGGTCATCGGTTCGCGCCCCTGCGGGTCGCCCCGATACCGGCGCGCCTCCTCCGACTCCGCGCGCTCTCGTTCCTCGATGCCACGGGCGAAGCCTTGAATGTCCGCACCCGAGCAGAAGCCACGCCCAGCGCCGGTCATGACGATGGCGCCGACCCCCGGATCGTCGTTGCAGCGCGAGATGGCGTCGTAGATCTCCCCTGCCATCTCCCAGGTCCAGGCGTTGAGGCGCTCGGGCCGATTGAGGGTAATGATCCCCACGCGTCCCCGCTTCTCGAACAGGATCTGCCGGTAGTCGACAGCGCTGGTCATGGCCGCCTCCGTCTCGCGTTGATGGGCCGATGCTACTCCCGTGAGGCGCCGACGACAAGCCAGCGTCCATTCGTTCGTTGACGCCCGTCACTGCATGCAAGTACGATCGAAGCGAGCGCTGATTCGGGCCGGCCGTTCGGCCCGCTTATGCCGCATCCAGGGAGCCAGATGACGAACGAACGCAGCAACGGCGCCGCGCCGGTGGTGGCGCCCTTCGACGAGGCCCTCCTGCGCGAGGCAGTGCGTCACATCATCGAGGCCATCGGCGAGGATCCCCAGCGCGAGGGCCTCATCGAGACACCCCGCCGCGTCGCGCAGATGTACGCGGAGATCTTTTCGGGGCTGGCCGTCGACCCGAGGACTTTTCTCGACGTGGGCTTCGAGGAAGGTCACGACGAGATGGTCATCCTGAAGGACATCCCGTTCTACTCCATGTGCGAGCACCACTTCATGCCCTTCCACGGCGTGGCCCATGTGGGCTACATCCCCGACGGGCGCGTGGTCGGTATCAGCAAGATCGCCCGCGTGGTCGAGGCGTACGCGCGGCGCCCGCAGCTCCAAGAGCGCCTGACCGGCCAGATCGCTGACTGCATCATGGAGTGCCTTCGGCCCGACGGCGTCGCCGTCGTGGTCGAGGCCGAGCATCTCTGCATGACGATGCGCGGCGTCAAGAAGCCGGGGAGCAAGGTCGTGACGTCGGCCATGCGGGGCCATTTCCGCCATCGGCAGGTGACACGGGCCGAGTTCCTTTCGCTCGTACAGGGAAACCGCTAGATGTCGCTCCAGGTCGTCGAGGAGGAGTTCGGCCGCCTCCGGGCCGAGTGGGAGGGGCTCCTCTCGTTGTGTCCGCGCCCCTCGCCCTTCGTTCATCCGGCGTTCCACCGGGCGTGGGGCGATGCCTTCCTCGGCGGCCCCGGAGCTCCCCAACGACTGCTCTGGTCGGTCCGACAAGGCGAACGCCTCATCGGGGTCGCGCCGCTGCTCTCCGACGACGGGCGCGTCGCGCTCGCGGGCGATCCCTCGGTGTGCGACTACGCGGACGTCGTGTGCACGCCCGGGTACGAAGAGGCGTTCTTGGCCCAAGTCCTGACGCAGGTGCCCGAACACTGCCGGACCGTCGACTTCTGGGGCCTACGCGAGGACTCACCGACGCTGGCCGCACTGGAGCGCACCGCGCACGCCACCGGGTTCGAGGTGCACCGCGAACTCGAGGCCGTCGCACCGGCGGTGGACTTGCCCGGCTCGTGGGAGGAGTACCTCGCCCGCCTGTCCAAGAAGGACCGCCACGAGCTGCGCCGCAAAATCCGGCGGTTCGCTGCCCTCGGTGGCGGCACGCAGGTCCGCACCATCACCGGCGGCGCCGAGCTCGCGCAGGGCGCTCGCATCTTGCGCGAGCTCATGGCCATGAGCCGCCAGGACAAGCTGGAGTTCCTACGCCGTCCCCAAATGGAGACGTTCTTCACGCGTCTCATCGAAGAGATGGACGCGGCAGGCCTCGTCCGCCTGTATCTTCTCGACCTCGATGCCCAGCCGGTCGCCGCCGTCCTCTGTTTCGTCAGCGCCAATCGGCTGTACATGTACAACAGCGGCTACGACCCTAGTCTGGCGCCGTACTCCGTAGGCCTCGTGTCGAAGGCGGAAGTTATTCGAGACGCCATCGAGCAAGGGTACGAGTGCGTGGATTTCCTACGCGGGGACGAGAGCTACAAATACGATCTCGGGGCGCATGACCAACGCATCTACCGCTGCGTCCTGACGAGGAGGTAGGCCGGTTGCCCTGGCGCATCGCCGTCCTCAGCATGCACACGTCGCCGCTAGCGCCGCTCGGCGGAGCCGTGTCCGGTGGGATGAACGTGTATGTCCGCGAGCTCAGCCGCAAGATGGCGGAGCGCGGCTACACCGTCGACGTCTTCACCCGCCGCGAGGGACCCACTGGGCCGGCCGTCGTCGAGACGGAAGGCGGTGTCCGCGTGGTGCACATCACGGCGGGGCCGGCGGCGCCCATCGCCAAGGAGGCGCTCGGCGCCTATGTCGACGCCTTCGCCATGGGCATCGACGCCTTCGCGCGGGAGCAAGGCCTACGATACGACCTCATTCACAGCCACTACTGGCTCTCGGGGCTCGCTGGCGGCGCGCTCCAGCGGGCATGGGACGTACCCCACGTGGTCATGTTCCACACGCTCGGCGAGGCCAAGAACCGGGCGCGGCCCACGGAACGCGAACCCCTCGAACGCATCGCCGCCGAGCGCTTTGTCGCCCGGAGCGCCGACCGCATCGTCGTCGCCACGTCGCACGAGCGCGACCTCCTCGCGCAACGCTACGGAGCGCGGCCCGAAGGCATCGCGGTGGTGCCCTGCGGCGTCGACCTCGACGTGTTCCATCCGATGGACAAGGACACCGCCCGGAAGCAGCTCGGGCTCGCCGACGACGAGCGCATCATCCTGTTCGTGGGCCGCATCGAGCCCCTCAAGGGCATCGACATCCTCATCAGCGCCGCCGCCCAACTGCACGAGGAGGCGGACTTCTTCCACGCCGTCATCGTGGGCGGAGACGCCCGGGCCGAGACGCGCGTCAAGGAGCTCAAGTCGCTGGCGACGACCCTGGGCGTCGAGCACCACGTGACGTTCGTGGGCGCCGTCGACCATGAGCGCCTCCCGCTCTACTACAGCGCCGCCGACGTCTGCGTCGTGCCCTCCTTCTACGAGAGCTTTGGGCTCGTCGCTGTGGAGGCGATGGCCTGCGGAACGCCGGTCGTCGCTTCGCGGGTCGGTGGGCTGGTGACGACGGTCCGCGACGGCGAGACGGGATACCTCGTGCCATGGCGCTGTCCCGAGCCGTTCGCCGAACGCCTCGATCTGCTGCTGCGCAACGACGAGTTGCGGGCATCCCTGGGCGGCGCCGCGCGAGAGGCCGTCCAGCGCTTCCGTTGGAGCAACGTCGCCGAGGCCATCGAGAGCGTATACAGGGAACTACTCGAGCGCCCGCCGGCACACCTGCGGCGCTCGTGAGAGGTTCCTTCACGGAACGGAGCGCCGTAGACTGATCCCCGCGGCATGACCGACGACTTCCGGCCTGAGCGCGCCCTGGTGATCGTGGCGCATCCCGACGACGCGGAGTTCCTCTGCGGCGGCACCGTCGCGCGTCTCGCCGATCAGGGGTGCGAGGTCTTCTACCTGCTCGCGACCAGCGGCGACAAGGGTACGAAGGACGCATCCCTGACTCCGCAGGAGCTCGCCGCCATTCGCGAGCGCGAACAGCGCAGCGCGGCGGCAATCCTCGGCGTCCGCCAGTGCTTCTTCCTCGGCTATCCGGACGGCGAGCTGGAGGAGACACTGGAGCTCCGGGGACAGATCGTGCGCTACATCAGACAGCTCCAGCCGAACGTCGTCCTCACATGGGACGGCTTTCGCACGGGGTTCAACCATCGCGACCATCGGGTGGTCGGACGCGTCGTGCGCGATGCCGTGTATCCGGCCGCGCACGACCCCTTGTACCATCCGGAGCTTCGAGAACTGGGGCTCGACCCGCACCGCATCGACGAACTGTGGCTCTTCGGAACCGAGGAGCCCGACCACCACGTGGATATCGGCCCCTATCTCGAGCGTAAGATCGACGCGCTGCTCGCTCACGAAAGTCAGATGCGCGGACGCACCCGCGACGACCTCCGCAAGCTCTGGAACGCGAGAGCCAAGGAGGTCAAGCAGCGGACCGGGTTCCGCTTCGCCGAGAGCTTCCGACGCATCGACAATCGCCCGCGGCCGCCCGGGTCCGCACCGGGCGCGGTGGCAGCCGCGTCGCGATCACGTCGGCGGGCTGCTGTGAGGACATAGATGGAGCATCTCGCGTACCAGACGTTCGTTGCAGGATTCGCGCTCACCCTCGCGGCGAGCGCGCTGTATCTCGCGTTGCCGTTGTGGCCTCGGGTCACGTTCCGAGCCGCCGCGACCGAGGCCGGAAGCGTCCTCGTCGCGACGGCCGGCTCGGTACCGGCGTGGCTTCCGCCGGCGGCGACAGCGACGAGCCTGGCGGCGCTCGTCTCGCTCACAGCCTCACTCGCGTTCCGTTGGGTGGCGGCGGGCCATCCGCCGTACGCCAACATGTGGGAGTACACCGTCGGCTTCAGTTGGGGCATTGTGTTGTTCTACGCCCTCTTCGAGCGCGTCTACCGCCAACGGACGTTGGGCGCGATCGTGCTGCCGGTCGCGGCGACGCTGCAGGCGGTATCGCTGGCGTTCTTCCCCTCAGAAGTGCAGCCGCTCATCCCCGCGCTGCAGTCGGAGCGCATCCTGTTCTTGCACGTGGGCACGATGATGGTGGCGTACGCGGCCCTCACGGTCTCGTTCGGCGGGGCCGTCCTGTACTTCGTGCAAGGGGGTGAGCGTCGGTTCTCCCGGCTCCCCGCGGCCGAGCTCGCGGAGGAAATCGCGCACCGCGCGGTGCTCATCGGCTTCCCCCTGCTGGCGCTCGGCATCGCGCTCGGCGCCTGGTGGGGCAATTCCGCCTGGGGGCGATACTGGGGCTGGGACCCCAAGGAGACCTCGGCGCTCGTCACCTGGCTGATCTACGCCGGGTACTTGCACATGCGGGGCCTGCGCGGATGGCGAGGCGCGCGGGCCGCCGCAGTCCTCATCGCGGGCTACGCCGCGGTCCTGTTCTCCTACTTCGCCGTCAACCTGCTCATCTCGGGGCTTCACTCGTACGCCGGCGTGTGAGGCTATCCGGCACTTTCGGCGCCGCCAGCCACGGGCGCAGGATGATGCTGTGCGGGCCCTTCGATGGCTGGCGCCGGCGCTGCTTCTCCTCGGAGCGGCGTGCACCGCCGCTCCCCAGGCCCGCGCGTGCGAACCACCGCCCGAGGCGAGTGGAGGGCGCCTCTCCTTTGGAGCCGCGTACCCCTGCTGGCTCCCCCACGGCTACACCTTGGAGCGCGTGGCGGTCGAGCCCGCCGACCCATCGGGACTGTCCCACGGCCTCACGCTCGTCTGGGCCAGTCCAGGCGGACTCGAGATCATCCTCACGCAGCGCGATTACGACCCCGGCTACCTGGCGGTGAACATCGGGACGAAAGGTCGCCCGGTCGACATCGACGGCGTCCAAGGACACCTGTACGAGGGCGACTCGGGCGGAGGCCACTATCTGTACGAGCTTCGCTGGCAGAGCGGCGGCGTCTTCTACCAATTGCACGCGCTCAAAGGGCCTGGGCTCAACGCTGACGCCGTCCTGCGCATCGCGCGCTCGCTTCCGTAGCGGCGCGTTCGGGCCGCCTGCTACGATCGAAGTGTGATCGTCGACGCCCACACGCACGTGTTCCCTCCGTTCGTCCTCGAACACCGCGAAGAGCTTCTCGAGCGCGAACCTACCTTCCGTGAGCTCTACTCGGACGCCCGCGCGCGGCTAGCGACGGCCGATGACCTGCTCGCGAGCATGGACGCCGCTGGCGTCGACGTGAGCGTCATCGTGGGGTTCGCCTGGAACGACCCCGACCTGTGTGCGCAGCACAACGACTATCTGCTCGACGTGGCGCGAAGGAGCGGCGGACGGCTCGTGCCTTTCGTCACCGTGAACCCGTCGGACCCGGGGGCACGCGACGAGCTCCGACGCTGCGCCGCCAGCGGCGCCCGGGGTATCGGCGAGCTCCGGCCGGCGAACCAAGGGTTCGACCTCGGCAACTCCGACGAAGCTGACCTGCTGTTGTGGGCCTCCAGCGCATATGACCTCCCGTTGCTGTTCCACGTGAGCGAACCGGTGGGCCATCCGTACGCCGGCAAACGTGGCTTGCCCGTCGAGCAGTTCTATCGCTTCGTCAGCTCGGCGCCCGGCGTCACGGTCATCGGGGCCCACTGGGGCGGCGGCGTCCCACTCTATGGCCTCATGCCGGAAGTGCGCGGCGCCTTCGACACCGTGTACTTCGACACGGCGGCGTCGCCCTACCTGTACGATGCCGCCATCTTCCGGCACGTCGCCGAGATCGTGGGGCCGGAGCGCATCCTGTTCGCGAGCGACTTCCCCCTCGTGTCCCAGGAACGCGCGCTCGAGGACGCGCGAGCCGGCGGGCTCGGGGGTCGAGCGCTCGATCTGGCGCTGGGTGAGAACGCCCGGCGCCTTTTGGGGTTGACCGATGTCGAGCGGTGACCTCCGGCTCTTCGTCGCGGTGGAGCTGCCCGAGGACGTGCGCGAGGCGCTCGGTCACGTGCAGGAGGACCTCAGGCGGCGCGTGGAGCGCGTCGCCCGGCAGGGCCGCCGTTCGGTGCGCTGGACCCGTCCGGAAGGCATTCACGTCACCCTGAAGTTCCTCGGCGCCACCCCGCTGTCTCGGGTGGGGCCGCTGATCGACGCGCTCCGGTCGGCCGTCACGCCCTTTCGCCTCGCGCTGCGGCCTGCCGGCGTGGGCAATTTCGGGGGGAGGAACCAGTTGCGAACCCTCTGGGTCGGCCTCGACGGCGACGTCGCTGGCCTGGCAGCGCTCGCCGGGGCCATCGATCGGGCCGTCACCCCGCTCGGGTACGCTCCGGAGACGCGGCCGTTCCGGGCGCACCTCACGCTCGCGCGGCTGGCGAACCACGTCGACCCCGCGGAACGAGCGGCGCTGCATGAAGCAGTGATGAGCTACGCGCCGCCGGCGCTGCCGCCTTTCGTCGCCGATCGGGTCAGCCTGATGAAGAGCACCCTCGCGCCGGGCGGATCCATCTACGAGCGCCTCGCGCTGTTCCCGGAAGCCTGATCGCCGGGCCTCACCCAAAAGGGTCCACTGTTCACTTGACCGCCCACCGGGCCGAGTCTTAAGATGCCACCACCGGAGCGGGAGAGCGGCGTATGCTTGACGCCCACCGGTTCCCCAATGATCGAGGCCTCACCGGGGCATCCGTCGATGGCGGATGCCCTGTTCATTTCCTCTCTCTTACCGGCGCGGGTATTCCCGCCGGAGGTCGGGCCGAAAGGAGCCAGCGATGAACTCGAGCCTCATCGGAAAGATCGAGAAGGCCAGGCGCTACGCGATGGAACGGGACCGCATCACGTTCCGCAGTCTGGAGGTGGACTTCCGGGGCGAGAACGCGACGCATCGGGTCTCCCTCCAGGACGACGCGTGGCGCTGCACTTGCGACTTCTTCCGAGGATGGGGCGCGTGCGCGCACACCATGGCGCTCGAGCGGATTCTCGAAGGGATGGTTCCCGAAGCGGCCCTCTACCAGGACTCGGCCGTCCGCTGAGCGCCACGCGCCCCGCGCGTTGACGCCCACCGGGGCGCTACCGTACCTCGCGCGAGCGGGCAGGACCCTGGATCGTCAGGGAAGGCCGAACCGCGCCCGATAATACGCGATGGTGCGCCGCAGGCCTTCCCGCAGGTCCACGTGCGGCCGCCACCCCGTGAGCCGCATTAGCTTCTCGGACGACGCGTAGGACGCTGGGACATCGCCCGGACGTTCCCCGAGGTCGCGGATGGGCGCCCGCCGCCCGCACAGCTCGAACACGAGCTCCAGCACGTCTCGCACCCTCACTCCCGTCTCGGAGCCCACGTTGAACACGTCGAGCCCCCGCCGTCCGAGCACCGCGACATGCGCCCGCGCGAGATCCTCCACGTAGATGAAGTCGCGCACCTGGTCCCCGTTCCAGTACAGGGGCACCGGTTCGCCCATCAACGTTGCGCGGATGAAATTCGGGATGGCGTGGGTTTCCGGGTCGTGCAGTTCGCCGGGGCCGTACGGATTGAAATACCGCAGAATCATGGCGTCCATGTCGTACAGGTGGTGATACGTCGTGACGAATGTCTCGATGGCCACCTTCGTGGCGCCGTAGGGGTTCGCCTGCGCGCCGAGCGGGTCGTCCTCGCGGATGGGAAGCCGCTGGGGCGCGCCGTACACGCAGGCGCTGGAGGAGAACACGATCGTGGGAACTCCGGCTAGGCGCATCGCTTCCAGGAGGCGCACGGAGTTCACGATGTTGTTCTCCGCGAAGAGCACCGGCTCGGCCACGGAGCGAGCGACTTCGATGAAGCCGGCCATGTGAATGACGGCCTCGTGTCCGCGGAGCCACTCGACGAGACGCGGGTCGGCGAGGCTGCCTTCGATCAACCGCGCGCCCTCCGGAACGAGCTCACGGAACCCGCGTGACAGGTCATCCACCACCGTCACGTCATGCCCGCACTCGAGCAACGCCGCGCAGACGTGGGAGCCGATGAACCCCGCGCCGCCGGTGACGAGGACGCGCACTCGGACCTATTCCTCGAAGCGCTTGAAGACGAGGCAGGCGTTCTGCCCGCCGAAGCCGAAGCTGTTCTTCAGGACCACCCGAACGTCGGCCTTTCGCGCCACGTTGGGCACGTAGTCGAGATCGCAGTCGGGGTCCGGCACCTCCTGATTGATCGTGGGGTGGATGATGCCGGTCTGGATGGTCTTGATGCAGGCGAGCGACTCGATGGCGCCGGATGCGCCCAGCGTGTGGCCGACCATCGACTTCGTCGAGCTGATCGGGATGCGGTAGGCATACTCACCGAATGCCCGCTTGATGGCGATGGTCTCCGAGAGGTCGTTCAGCGGCGTCGAGGTGCCGTGGGCGTTGATGTAGTCGACCTCTTCGGGGCGAACGCCGGCGTCCTCGAGCGCGAAGATCATGCACCGCGCCGCCCCTTCGCCATCGGCGCAGGGGGCGACGACATGGTAGGCGTCGGAGGTCGCAGCGTACCCGGCGAACTCCGCAAGGATTTGCGCACCACGCCGTTTGGCGTGTTCGAGCTCTTCGATCACGAGGATCGCCGCGCCCTCACCCGACACGAAGCCGTCGCGCTCCTTGTCGAACGGCCGGCTCGCCTTCTCGGGCTCGTCGTTGCGGGTCGAGAGCGCCTTCATGATGGAAAACGCGGCGAGGCCCAGTTCGCACAGGCCCGATTCGGTACCGCCGGTGATCATCACGTCGGCCTTGCCCCGCCGGATGACCTCGAGCGCCTCGCCCATCGCTTGTGTCGACGCCGCGCATGCCGTCGTGACGGTGCTGTTGTATCCCTTCGCCTGGAGCCGCATGGCGATGTTCGCAGCGGCCATGTTGGGCAGCATCTTTACCATGTAGAAGGGGTCGATCCGGTTACCACCCTTCGTCATGATGGTCCGAACCGCCTCGTCGGTGTTGGGGTATCCGCCGTTTCCGTTGCCCAGGAGCACCCCGACCCGCGCCGGGTCTTCCTTCGCCATGTCCAGGCCGGCATCGGCGACGGCCTCCTGCATGGCCGCGATCGCGAGTTGGGTGAACCGCGCCATCCGGCGGGCTTCCTTGTGCTCGATGTACGCCGACGGGTCGAACCCCCGCACCTCGGCCGCGATCTTGACGGGATAGTTCGTCGCGTCGACCGCAGTGAGCGGACCGACGCCCGACTTCCCCTGCACGCAGGCGTCCCAAAACTCGCGGACGCTCAGGCCGAGGGGCGTGATGGCGCCCACACCGGTGATGACGACCCGTCTGCGGTGATTGTTGGTCATGGCTGCTCCACCGCGGTGGACTGCAGGCGCATCATATCGGATTCGATACCCAGGAGACACTCCCGCACCGCTGCCGCGAAAGCGATCGAGCCGAGCGCACCGATCGCCTCGCCCTCGCCCGACGCCCGCGCCCGTTCGAGCGCGTGGTCGACCGAGGGCGCCACTTCGGTCACGACGCCCCGCGCCGCGAGGGCGCGCGCCACGTCCGCTGCCGGCATCGCCCGCGGGTGCGGCCACGCCGGGCAGATGACGCGGGCGGCCACGCCCTCGATCTCCCGCGCCATGCCATCGATGTCCTTCCCTACGAGCGTTCCCATCAGCAACGTAGCGCGACCCACCCCGAAATCCTCGCGCAGCGCCTCCACGAACCGGCGGGCGGAATCGGCGTTGTGCGCGCCGTCGACGATGAGGAGGGGCCGCGACTGGAGGCGCTCCAGCCGCCCTGGCCACCGCACGCCGGCGAGCCCCGCTCGGATGTGCTCGGCGGTGATGGCGAGGCCCCGGCGCGCCAGCGCCTCCGCGGCCAGCACCGCAGCGGCGGCGTTCTCGACTTGATGGCGTCCCGCGAGCGGAATCCGCAGTCGGTACGTGTCGGTCGGCGTCCGCAACGTGAACCGCTGGCCCTCAGGTCCCCGCTCATCGATGCGCAGCGCGCAAGCCCGCGCCACCTCGACCAGGGCCGCCCCGGTCGCTGCGGCCTGCGCGCGAATGACCTCTGCGGCGGACTCTCGCTGGAGCCCCATCACCACCGTGGCATCTCGCTTGACGATCGCGGCCTTCTCGCGAGCGATCTGGGCGACCGTGTCACCGAGGATCGCCGTGTGCTCCAAACTCACGGGCGTGATGACGCACACCTCGGGCGCGTCGAACACGTTGGTCGCGTCCAGCCGCCCGCCAAGCCCCACCTCGACCACCTGGGCGGCTGCGCCCGCGTTTCGGAACGCCACGAACGCCGCCGTGGTGATGAGGTCGAAGGTCACCAGCTCGCGTTCAGGGAAGCGCCGCCGGACGGCTTCCACGGCGGCGGGCAGAAATGCTACCGCGGCGGCGAACGCATCGGCCGTCACCGGCTGACCATCGATCGCGATGCGCTCCACGAAGCGATGCAGATGCGGGCTGGTGGTGAGTCCGGTACGGATACCCGCTGCCGTGAGGATCGCCGCGATCATCGCCGCGACACTCCCCTTCCCCTTGGAGCCTGCAATGTGTACGGTGATGCGGCCCGCGTGAGGATCGCCCAGCTCCCGGAGCAAGGCGCGCACGGGCTCGACGTCGGGGCGCTCGGTGAAGCGCCCTGTACGTTCGAAATCGGCGAACGACAGCAGGTAGCGCAACGCGTCGTCGTAGGTCATCGCGGCGGACATGATAGCGCGGGCCACACGTCCGCCGTCGCTTGACCCGCCCGGAGACGGGCCGTACGATCGGCGCTCCAGGGCCTGCCAGAGACGGCGACCGAGTTCGTCGCTTCCGGGGGCGAGTCGCGACCGGCGCGTCCGTCAGCGCGCCGGTGGTCAGCAGGTCACATCGTCAGGAGGATCCGTCATGTCCCTTACCATCAGCGTCATCAAGGCCGATGTGGGTGGATTCGTCGGCCACTCCGCGATGCATCCCGATGTCGAGAACGCCGCCCGCGAGGTGCTCGAGCGCGCCCGGCAGCAGAACGTGCTCATCGACTACCACGTGAACCACTGCGGCGATGACGTCTTTCTCATCATGACCCACGACCGCGGCGAGCTGGACGAGCAGGTGCACCGCGCGGCCTGGGACGCGTTCGTGGCAGGGACGGACGTCGCCAAGAAGCTGCATCTGTACGGCGCGGGCCAGGACCTGCTGTCCGACGCCTTCTCCGGCAACATCCGGGGGATGGGTCCCGGCTCCGCCGAGATGACCATCGAAGAACGGCCGTCAGAACCGGTGATCGTCTTCATGGGCGACAAGACTTCGGCGGGCTCGTTCAACCTGCCCCTGTACAAGATGTTCGCCGACCCGTTCACGACCGCGGGCCTGGTTATCGCCGAGCCCCTGCACGCCGGCTTCGCCTTCGAGGTCCACGATGTCGTCAACCACAAGAAGATCACCTTCAACGCCCCCGAGGACATCTACGACATGCTCATCTTCCTCGGGACGCCGTCGCGGTTCGCGGTCAAGGCCGTGTACTCGCGCCACACGGGTGAAATCGCCGCCGTGTCGAGCACGGACAAGCTCGCCCTCATCGCGGGCCGCTACGTCGGGAAGGACGACCCGACGTGCATCGTGCGGTGCCAGGGCGCCTTCCCCGCCGTGGGCGAAGTCCTGGAGCCGTTCGCCTTCCCGGCCATCGTGGAAGGGTGGATGCGCGGCTCGCACAACGGGCCGTGGATGCCCGTCGGCCTGAGGGACGCCCACCCCACCCGCTTCGACGGGCCCCCGCGGGTGGCAGCGCTCGGGTTCCAGATCGCCGACGGGAAGCTGGTGGGCCCACGGGACATGTTCGACGACCCGTCGTACGACGAGGCCCGGCGCAAGGCATCGGAGATCGCCGAGTATCTGCGCCGGCACGGGCCGTGGGAGCCTCACCGCCTGCCGTTGGAGGAGATGGAGTACACCACGATGCCTGCCGTGGCAAAGAAGATCGCTCCCCGCTGGGAGCCGCTGGAGTAGATAGCGGACGTACCGCGAGCCTTCATCGTCCGGTAGCGCGAGGCACCGGAGCCGCCTCACGCGTCAGCCCGCGTCGACCCACTCGGGTGATGACCGGTAGTGGAGCTGTGGCTATGCTTCACACTGGCGCGAACGGCTGCTGGATGATGCCTCTGGTCCAAAGCGCACGCCGTCGTGAGCCGATACGCCCTTGCCGAAGCTCATCATCGCCACCAACAATCCCGGTAAGTTCCGGGAATTCCAGCAGCTCCTGGAGAGCTGCGGCTGGGAACTCGTCGCCCCGGGCGACCTCGGAATCGACATCGACGTGGAAGAATCCGGACAGACCTACGCCGAGAATGCTAGGATCAAGGCGACCGCATACGCGAAGGCGTCGGGCCTCGTCGCCCTGGCGGATGATTCCGGGATCGAGGTGGACGCCCTGGACGGACGGCCCGGCGTCCACTCGGCGCGCTACGGTGGACCGGGCCTCAGCGACGCCGACCGGGTGCAGCTCCTGCTGAGGGAACTAGCGGACGTGCCCGACGACCGCCGCACCGCGCGGTTCCGGGCCGTCATCGCCATCGCGACGCCGGACGGCGAGGTGCGGTACGCAGAAGGGGTGGTCGAAGGCCGGATCGGACGCGAACCGCGCGGGGAAAACGGCTTCGGTTACGACCCGGTGTTCGTCCTGCCGGACCGCGGTCTGACGACGGCACAGTTGTCGCCGGAAGAAAAGAACCGCATCAGCCACCGGGGGCGCGCCGCTGAGCGGGCGAAGGCGATCCTGAAAGAGATGCTCCATGGAACGTGACACGCGGCGCCTCGGGCAGATCGTCACCCTGACACCCGTGAGCCAGAACGGCGACGGCTTCCGGGCGCTGACCAGCGTCGCGTGGCACGGGCGGCTGCAGGACGGCCACGGTCGCGCCATCAAGAACCTACGCATCTCCGTCACCGACCGCTGCAACTTCCGCTGTCGTTACTGCATGCCCGAGGAGGGCCTCACGTGGCTCTCGCGGGCGGACATTCTCACCTACGAAGAGATCGCACGCCTGGCGCGCCTGTTCGTGCGTATCGGGGTGGAAGAGATCCGCCTGACCGGCGGCGAACCGACCGTGCGCGCGGACCTGCCCGACCTCATCCGCATGCTGCGGGGGATCGACGGGCTCAAGAGTCTCAGCCTTACCACCAACGGCTTCACACTCAAGGAGATGTGCCGCGATCTGGTCGAGGCCGGCCTCCAGCGCATCAACGTGAGCCTCGACACGCCGGTCCGCGAGAAGTTCGCCCACATTACCCGGCGCGACGCCCTTCCGAAGGTGATGGCGGGCCTCGAGGAGTGCGAGCGCCACCCAAGTCTGCGTCCGATCAAGGTCAACGCTGTCGCCATCCGCGGGTTCAGCGAAGAGGACGTCCTCGCCTTCGCCGAACTGGCGCGTCGGAAACCCTACGTCGTCCGCTGGATCGAATTCATGCCCCTCGATGCCGAGGGCAAATGGGACCGGCAAGACGTTCTCACCGGCGCCGAGATCCGCGCGATCATCGAGTCACGCTACCCCCTCGTGCCCATCCGCGACGACCGCATTCAGACGGCCCAACGGTTCGCGTTCGCAGACGGCAAGGGCGAGGTGGGGTTCATCAATCCCGTGAGTGAGCCGTTCTGCTCGACGTGCGACCGCATCCGGTTGACCGCGGACGGCCACCTGCGCACCTGTCTCTTTTCGCGCTGGGAGACCGACCTCCGCACGCCGCTACGGTCGGGCGCGACGGACGAAGAGCTGGAGGCGATCATTCGCGACGCCGTGTGGCAGAAGGAACTCAAGCACCAGGTCAACGAGCCGGGCTTCCAGCGGGCCAGTCGCAGCATGTCTCAGGTCGGCGGCTAGCGCGGTCCGGGCGCCGGCCCCGTTCTATAATGGCCCCGTGAATCATCCCGAACGCTCCCGCCGCACCCCCGGCGGGCTCACCATCGTCGGCCTCGGACCCGGCAGCCCCGATCGCCTCACTCGCGAAGCTCTCGACACCCTTTGCTCCGCTCGGGAGGTCTGGCTGCCCGACCCGGTCGTGGCCAAGCAGTATCGACTGCCCGGCGGGCCGCGCTATCGCATCCTGGAGCGGGACGCGGTTTCGCCGCAGACCCGTCTCGCCCGGCTCGCTCGACGCGTGCACGGTGCGGTGTTCGCGACGCCCGGCGACCCCCTGACCGACGACCCCTTCGCCACGAGCGTCGCAGAGAGGCTTCGCGCGTCCGGCGTGCCGGTCCGTGTCGTCCCCGGACTTAGCCTCGTGGCCGCGGCGCTCGCCGAGACCGGAATCAGCGGAGCCGGTGGCGTCCAGGCCGTTCCCGCCGGCGCCGTCCCAGACGCGCTGGCGCTCCTCCAGCCGCAACGCCCCCTGGTGGTCGTCGCCCCGAGCAGCGTGGACGCGAGCCGCGCCCTCGGGGAGCTCCGACGCGTCTATCCACCGGAGGCTCGGTGCGCCGTCGTGCGCTTCGGGGACGCGGTCCGCTCCCAGTGGGCCACGCTCGACGCCGTCACGCCAGACGACGGCCCGTGGGCGCTCGTCGTTCCGCCGATCCCGCCGGTGGAGGACGTGCGCACCTTTTCTGGGCTACGTTGGATCGTGGGGCAATTGCGGAGGAAGTGTCCTTGGGATCGCCAGCAGACCCACGCGTCCCTCAAGGGCTATCTACTGGAAGAAGCCTACGAGACGCTGGCCGCGCTTGACGAAGGCGACCTTCGCGCGCTCTCCGAGGAGCTGGGCGACCTCACGCTCCAGATCCTCTTGCACGTCGAGATCGCGGAAGAGGAGAACGCTTTCCGCTTCGAGGACGTGATGCGCCACATCGCGACGAAGCTCGTGCGCCGCCATCCCCATGTCTTCGGTGAGACGCAGGTCGCCTCGGCGGCGGAGGTTGCGGTCAACTGGGAGGCGATCAAGCGGCGGGAGCGAGGCGTCGGTCATCTCGTCGACGCGGTGCCGCTCTCGATGCCCGCGCTGGCGCAGGCGCAATCGCTGCTGAGCCGGGCCGCGCGCGCCGGTTTCGAATGGCAGGACGCCCGTGACATCCTCGACAAGATCGATGAAGAGCTTCGCGAGCTCGCCGCGACGGGGTCGCCCGGGGAGCGGCTCGAGGAATTCGGCGACCTGCTCTTCGCCCTGACGTCGCTCGCTCGCAAGCTGGACGTGGACGCCGAGGAAGCCCTGCGGCTGGCCACGCGGAAGTTCCGCGAGCGCTTCGCACGGATGGAAGCCCTGGCGTCGGCCCGTGCCCGTCCCCTCGAGTCCTTCTCGCTCGACGAGCTCATTGCGCTCTGGCGAGAGGCGAAGGACGCTCACTGAGGGGCGGGCTGGTACACTGGACGCCACACGGTCATCGACAGGAGGAACCCATGGCCCGCACACCCACGAGCGTCGTCACCCCTGAGCGGTACGCGCAGGGACTCACCTGGGAACAGTGGATGCAGGCCGTCGACAAGAACCAGGCCCGCTTCCAGGAGAACTACGACGGCACGGAGCTGCCGGCCGCGGACGTCGAGGCCATCCGCGCCCTGGTCGCCCGACCGGACGGGCCGGCCAAGTGCCTGGCCATCGGCGAAGACTGGTGCCCCGATGTGTTCCGAGGCCTGCCCGTGATGGCGAAGCTCGCCCAGGCCACCGGTATGGAATTGCGCATCTTCTTCCGGGACCGGAACAAGGACATCATGGCGGAGTTCCTCAACCGCGGCGAGTTCGAGTCCATCCCCGTTTTTGCCTTCTACACGCGCGACCTGACCTACATCGCGCACTGGATCGAGCGGCCCCGGAAGGCCGACGAGGAGATGCACCTCCTGCGGTCCATCTTCGAAGGGCGCTCCCGCGAGGAGGCGCGCGAGGACTACATCGCGTTCCAGCGCGGTCCCGTGTGGGCGGGCTGGCGCATCGAGACGGTGCGTGAGATCCGCGCCCTCCTCGAAGCGCACTATAACCGCTGATCTGCCCTCGCCCTCTTCGATATCGCCAGTCTGTATCCGTCCATCATGCAGCCGTCCACGCCGCCTGCCGAAGCTGTATACGGACGCGCGCGTACGTGCGATGGATGCGGCGAGGCGTCAGGATGACACGCGCGGCCCGGGGGAGGAGGCGCGTGAACGGCGTCCCGACGAGCATCGTCGGCGAGCTGCGAGCCGAGCAGTACGCTCAGGCGCTGGCCCGCATCGTCCTCATCTCGCTCTTCATGGGTTTCTGGGGCCTCCTATGGGCCATCCGAATGCCCCTCCCCGTCGAGTTCCTCGTCCTGATGGCGATCGAGGACGCGTTCTTCCTCGGCTATCTGGCGCTGGTGGCCCGGCTTCCCACCCCTCGCGCCATCGTGGCAGCGAGCTACGGCATGCTCGCCGTCGAGATCGTCATCCATACGACGATGGTCTACTACCTGGGCACGCTGTCGTGGCTCGGGAGCTTCGCGTACATGTACGGCCTCATCTTCGCGAACACATTCCTCGATCTGAAACGCGGGCTCGTCTTCACCACGTTCGACGCCGGCGCGTTCATCGGCCTCATCCTGCTCGAGGCCACGGGCGTCGTGCCTCACCGCGCGGTCTTCCCCGAAGACCCCCTACGCTACCGAGACCCGACCTTCGTGACAACGACCATCCTGCTCTCCGCCGGCGTGTTCTACACGGTCTACCTGTGGGTCAACTGGGTGGGCCGCCAGTTGCGCAGGGAGCGCGACGCCGCGCTCCGGGCGCAGGTGGAAGCCGCACGGGCGCGCGACGCCCTCCGCGAGGCCAACCTGCGTTTGGAAGAGCGCGTTCGCGACCGGACGCGCGAGCTCGAAGAATCCAACCACAGGCTCGCGGAACTCACCGAGCGCTTGCGCGAGCTGGCGGACCGCGACCCGCTGACTGGCATCTGGAACCGCCGGGCAGGCCGCGAACGAATGGCCCGACAGTTCGCCCGCGCCAACGACGGTCCCCTTCCGTTCTCGGTCCTCCTGTTCGATATCGATGGCTTCAAGACGCTGAACGACTGTCACGGCCACGACACCGGTGACGCCGTGCTCCAGCGTGTGGCCGACGCGCTGACCGCCTGCGCCGACGGCCGTGCGATCGTATGCCGTCGGGGCGGCGACGAGTTCGAGGTCGCCCTGCCGGGTGAGAGCGTCGCGGGCGCGATCGAGTACGCCTCCGGCGTGCTGCGCTCGCTCGACGGACACGCCGACGGCGCGACGCCTTCCTTCACGGTGAGCGTCGGTGTGGCGGCGTACCCGGCGGACGCGGCCAACCTCGATGCCCTGTGCCGGTGCGCCGACGCCGCGATGTACCGGGCGAAGCAGAGGGGCGGCGGCCGGATCGCGACGTGGACGCCAGAGGCAGCCGAAGCAGCGTGAGGGCGACGGCGCGTTGAGGGGACTGGACAGCCAGGCGTATACTGGACTCGCTTCGCGGAAGTGGCTCAGCGGTAGAGCACCTCCTTGCCAAGGAGGGGGTCGCGGGTTCGAATCCCGTCTTCCGCTCCACGAACGCTCACGCGCGGTCGGTGGCACCGCGCGTTTTTCGTTTCACGACGGAACGTTCACCGCCGCAGCGACGCGCGGGTGGCGGCGATCGTCTCGCGAATGAAGGAGACTTCGTCCGCGTCGTACGGGGAGCCATCGGCCCGGAACACGTCGTGAAACCACACCTCGGCCTCGCCTGACCACGCGATGTGCGTCTGGGTCTTGCCGTTCACGAGGCCCCAGTTGTAGCAGCCGACGCGTTCGCGGGAGAACACGGGCAGACAGCCCCGGAAGGTGCTCCCTAAGGGCCGGGCCATGTACTCGGTGCAGATCACCGGTCGGCCGTGTCGTCGCAGACGGCCAATGAGCGTCTCGAGGCGCTCCGGTCCTTCGTAGCAATGGAAGCTGACGATGTCCGACAACGCTACGAGCCGCGCGTTGAGCTCGCGGTCGGGCGACCACAGCCCCGCCGTGAGCGGCTGCTCGGGCCGAACGGCGCGGGCCCACGCGAACGCGAGGTCCAGCAGCTCGAGATGCCGAGGCAGCGCCTTGGCTCGGCGCCGCTGCGCATCGGCGTCCTGCACCCACGGAGGAGGCAAGCCATTCGTCGGCTCGTTGTACATGTCCCACGCCAGCACCCGGTCGTCCGAGCCGAACGCGCCGACGACGCCCTTCACGTACGCCTCCAGCCGTTCGAGCGCCGACCCCGACGCGATCGCGGCGTGTCCGGGCGACTGGAGCCAGCGCGAATTGTGGCGTCCGGGCACGGGCGGCGGCTGCGGGCCCAACGCGGCGCCGTCGTTCCAGCAGTCGTCGAACAGCACGAACAGCACCGCGATGCCGTGGCGCCGCGCCAGTCCCAGGAACGCGTCGATGCGCGCCACGAAGGCGGCGGGGTCCTCATCCCAGAGCAGATCGTGGAGGAACACACGGACGGTGTCGAAGCCGAGGAGCTCGGCCCATCCCAGTTCGCGATCGATGGTCTCGGGGTCGAACGTGTCGTTCTGCCACATCTCGAGCTGGTTCACGGCGTTGGAAGGGATGAAGTTGCAGCCGACGAGCCACGGCAAGCGTTTGTACCATTCGTTCGCCCGCTCCGCGGACCAGCGTGCCCCGGACATGACGGCATCCCCTTCGATCGATTCGGCCTCGGTGGGGACCAGCGTACGGGGCCGGCCCACGCCGGGCAACGCTGAGGGCAGTTTGCAGGGGTGGGGGGCGCTGCTATGATGAGGGTGGACACGGCCTCATGGCCGTTCCGGGCCGAAGTGGCGGAATTGGCAGACGCGACAGTCTCAAAAACTGTTGGGCCGCGAGGCCCGTGCCGGTTCGATCCCGGCCTTCGGCACCACCCTCGACGCGACAGCTTTCGGGGCGGGCCCACCGGCCCGCTTCGCGTTCGCTGTTTCGTTGCCGGGTAGTGTAACGGTAGCACAGGGGCCTTTGGAGCCTCTCGTCAAGGTTCGAATCCTTGCCCGGCAACCATCACCCCACAGCACGGCCTGAGCGTCGCGCACGGGCCGCCCACCGCTGGTCCGGCGTGCGGCCTCGGCGCGCGATGTGGAGCCCCGACGACGGCCGCCAGCCGGCTCTGCTACGCTCTCGTCCGCTGTATCGCGCACCTCGATCTCGACGCCTTCTACGCCGCGGTGGAGGCCTTGGAACATCCCGAGTTGCGGGGCAAACCGGTGATCGTCGGCGCGCCACCCGACCGTCGTGGCGTCGTCGCGACCGCCTCCTACGAAGCGCGGAAGTACGGCGTGCGATCCGCGATGCCTTCCCGGACGGCCGCGCGATTGTGCCCTGACGCCATCTTCATCCCGCCCAACTTTCCCCTCTATCGACGCTACTCGCGCCGGGTCATGGATCTCATCCGCCAGGTCACACCGCTCATCGAGCAGGTGAGCATCGACGAAGCGTATCTCGACCTCACCGAGGCGGCAGGCGGCGACTTCGACCGCGCGGTCGAGCTCGCCCGCGAGATCCAACGCCGCGTGAAGGAAGAGACAGGCCTGGACTGTTCCATCGGACTCGCCACGAACAAGCTGGTGGCCAAGGTCGCCTGCGGGCGAGGGAAGCCGCGCGGCTTCACCGTCGTCCCACCCGGCGAAGAGGCTGGGTTCCTCGCGCCCTTGCCCGTGGACGAGGTCCCGGGCATCGGCCCCGTGACGGCTGCGGCATTGCAGCGGTCCGCCATCCGGACGCTGGGACAGCTCGCGGCATGCGACGAAGGCGAGCTCGCGCAGCGCTTCGGCAAGCGCGGGCCCTGGATGCGCCGCGCGGCGCTGGGCATCGACGATACGCCGGTGGTCACCGGCTGGGAGCCGAAGTCGGTGTCGAGCGAAACGACGTTCGAGTCGGATGTGTCCGACGGAACCGCCCTGCGCGCGGCGCTCCGCCGCCTCGCGGCAGAGGTCGCCCGCAGGATGGAACGCGAGGGCGTCCAGGGCCGCACCATCGCGATCAAGGTCCGTTATGGCAACTTCGAGACCATCACCAGAGCCCGGACGCGGCCCTGGGCGATAAGCGGCGCAGACGAACTCGCTCGCGAAGCCGTCGCTCTGTTCGACCTGCACTGGCAGCCGGGCCGCCCCGTGCGGCTGCTCGGCGTGCGGGTCGATCACCTCACGCGCGACGCCGCCGACCTCGGACAGCCCCGCCTGTTGTAGGAACGACGAATCCGTCCCCGCTTCGGACGCGTATCTCGGGTGAGCCCGCCATCCGAGGAGGCGCCATGCGCGCAGGTTCGCTCGTTCCGGCCCTGCTGACTGCGGCCCTCATTGCCGCCGCCTGCGGCGATGGCGGGCCGTACGGGGGACGCAGCCCGACGGCGACGCGATCCGCCGTCCTTTCGCCGACCGCCGTGCGGAACGTCGCCCCGCCGACGCCCACATCGGCTCCAGAGCCCACGCCGACGAGCGCGCCCACACTCGCCCCTACCGAGGCCCGGACGGTCGCGCCGACGCGCCCTCCGGAGGCGCCGCCCAGTCCCACGTCGCCCCCGAGCGCACCCCGAGCAGCGTCGCTCACCGTGACCGCGCGCAATGTTCGCTTCGAGCAGACGGAACTCACCGTCGACGCTGGCGCGCAAGTCACCCTCACGTTCGACAATCAGGACAGCGTCTCGCACAACATCGACATCGTTGGCGTCGCCAAGACCGACGTCTTCGCGGGCCCGGGGCAGCGGACCATCACGTTCACGGCCCCCTCGCCCGGGACCTACGCCTATCGTTGCGACGTGCACCCCGGCGCCATGCAGGGCACCCTGACCGTGCGCTGAGCGGCCTTCAGCGACGATGCCGAAGCCATGAGTAGGCCCCGAGCGCCATGACGGCGCCGATGGTCAGCCAAAACACCAGGTTGTCGCCATGGGGGCTCGCACCCGCGTGCAATAGGGGCGCTGACCAGCAGCCGATCATGGTGGCGCTACCTCGAATTCGAACGACGCCGTCGCGTCCTGCAGTCCCTCACGCCGCACCACCAGATCCATCCGCCACCGACCCGGTAGAGCGAGCTGGCTCCCCTCGAGCACGAAATGCGTCGGGTGAACCCCGGTGGCATCGTCTTCGGTGGTCCCCAGGCGCTGATCGAGATGGGTGAGCCGCACGATGAGTCGCTGCACCGCACGTTCGTCGCCGTCATTGTCCTGCAGATAGAAGTCCATGCGGTTTGGGCCCGCTCTGCCCGGGTCGATCGACACGGTGATGGTGAGATCATCGACCGTCTGCGTCTGGAGGATCCCCTGCTGCGTGACCCCGCCGACCGGGGCCAGCTCCGCCGGCGGCGACGTGTCGGTCAGGACAGCGGTGACCGCCAGGACGGCGACCGCGAGGGCCGCTTCGGCCGGCACCGAGCGGGCGAGCGCGTGGGCCGCTCGCACCGCGGGCTGGAGCGCGCCACCCAGCGCCTTGGCGAGCCGGGGCCTCGCGATGAGGAGATTGAACGCCCCCAGTGCCAGCAGGGGCGCCACCAGCGCCATCTTCGCGAGGAAGATACGACCGTAGCCGGAACCCACCGTATCTCCCAGTTCGCCCAACTGACGCCACCACTGGTACGCGCCAGACACCGCGAGCATCCCCACCGCGACCAGCGCCAGCGCCGAAAACCGTGGCACCGCGACCGCCAATGCCCGCGCGCGGCTGTCCTCGTCGAGGCCGCGCAGCTCGGCGATGAGCGCTACGAAGAGCGCGAGGCCTCCGACCCAGACGCCACCAGCGACGAGATGGAGCCAGTCCAGGGCGGTCCCGAGGCGGGCCGCCTCGCCGGCAGCGGCATGGCTGTTCATGCTCACGGTCAGGGGCAGGCCCACGGCAGCCACGCCCAGGGGCAGCCACGCCGCCAGAGCTTTCCGATCGCCGGGCTCGGGCGTTCGCCACGGGCGCGCCAGGAAGAAGCCTTCAACGGCCAGCCCGGTCAACACGGCGCGCGCGACCCAGATGTCGCCGAACCTGCTGTCGATGATTACGTCTCGTATCGGCTTGCCGAACGCTTCGCTGAGAGTGCCGGCGACGGTCCACGTCTGGAGAACGAGGGCCGAAACCGTTCCCCCGACGAGCAGAACGACGGCGGCGACGGCCAACCAGCGTCGCGCCGCCGTGGACGCCCCGCCCGCCCGAGCCCCGCGCGTGGTCGGGGCCGCGATGAGCGCAGGGAAGGTGGCGAAGCCCAGCGTCACGAAGATCCCCGCGAAGGTCACCCACCGCGAGAGGACAGCGAGCCCCTTCGGCGGCCCGCCCGCTCCGCTGTCCAGCACCGCGCTCGCCGCAGAAGGCCCCGTCGCCGAAGGCGCGCCGACGCTGAATGCGTACAGGCCACGCGTGACGTGCCCATCGACAGACGAGAGCACCTTCCAGACGACGGTGTAAGTACCGCCCGGCAGGTTGGGCTTGGTGGTGATGCCGAGGACCCGCGGGTCGCCGGGCCGAGCGTCGATGCCCGTGACCCGCGGGTCCGCCCCGTGCACGTGGAGATCACCGTTGTCGACGCGCTCGCCATCGGGGCCAATGACCTGCACCTCGCTGAACCGCAGCTCCGGCGTCTCCGTGAACCACAGGATCAGCTCAGGCGGCATCGAGCCCACAACGGCATTCGCGGCCGGGTCCGAGCCGACGAGGTTCGCGTGCGCTGTCGCCGTCCCCGGGACGCCTAGGAGCGCTACGACCGCCAGCACCACCCGCAGGGCTGCTCGGCGTACCATCGTCGCTACCGCCGCGCCCGCGACAGCGCCGCCAGCCCCACACCTAGGCCACCGGCGCCGACTATCAGTCCCGCGATCCCGAGGCCGATCCCCAGGTTGGCGCGACCCTCACCCGAGCTCGAACCTTCGAGCGCCACCACTCTCGCTTCCAGTCGACTGACGGCGTCCTGGAGTTCAGCCGGGGACGGGACCTTGTCGGGGAACTGGAGGTCGGCGACGTCGTTCACCGAGCTGAAGGTCTCGGGTCCCGAATCGAACCGCTCGTCGACGTCCATGCCCTCGATGCTCCCGAAGATTCGGAAGGAGTAGTCCCCGACACGCGTGGGAATGAAATGCGCGACGTACGCGCCGGGTTGTCCGAACAGGGGCTCGAGCTCGAGCGGCATGGTCTCGGCGCCTCCGCCGATGATGACCTCGGCCTGAAGGGTCTCTTCCAGACCCTCGACCGGTGTTCCCCCTTCTTCGCCCCCTTCTTCGCTGTGCTCGCCCTCGTCTGCGTGCTCGGCTCCGTTCGATGGGCCCGTCCCTTCAGCGTGCTTACTCACGGACAAAAACAGCCCATTGGGCTCGCCGACCAGCGCTGGCTCGTTGAGGAACCCGACGACCAGCGAATAGTCACCCACGTCACGATGTTCGTGCGCTCGAGCGATGGACGTGTGCATCCCCGCGAACGCCATGGAAGCAATGAGCATGGGTGCGAATAGTCGCACTGCGTTCACGACTCCCTCCAACGCAGGATCATGTGACCCCGGCGCGCCAAGACGACGGCCGTAGGTCTGCTAGCGGTAAGAGCAATTACGTGGGTGCCGGCTAGCCGCGAGGAGGTGGCGGCTGAGGAACAGGTTCGAAGCCGCTCGAGAAAAGGTCCACCGCACCGGCGAGCTCGGCCAGGATGAGGTCCGGAGACCGCAGCCACGGCTCCGTGAACAGGAACTGCCCGGGCCCCGAGGGGACGGCCTGGTTGGCACAGCTCGCGGGCGCTTCGTGACAGTGCTGCACGTGCTCATGCGCGTCGGCGCTGAGCCGCAACACCGTGTGGTCCAGCGCCAGCAGATTCACGATGGTGAGTGCCAGCAACACGGTGGCGGCAGCGACGATGCGGCCACTCACGGCGCGGGCGATCATGTCCGGCTATCGTACCACCGGCCGCCGTATCGTCGCCAACCGCACGTGGTTCACCCCGCGACCCGCTGCTAGAATGGCGCGACACCTGCCCAGGAGCTCCACCGTGGTGCTGAGCGACCGTTCCATCCGCGAGGAGATCGCCCGGGGACGCCTCCGTATCGACCCCTTCGACCCGGCCCTCATTCAGCCCGCCAGCATCGACGTGCGCCTTGACCGCGTGTTTCGTGTCTTTCGGGTCACGCACCATCCCTTCATCGACGTCCGGCAACCCATGGAAGATCTCACCGAAGAGGTGACAATCGATGATGAACGGCCATTCTTCATCCATCCGGGTGAATTCGTGCTCGGCAGCACACTGGAGACCGTGACCCTTCCCGACGACATCGTGGCGCAGGTGGAGGGCAAGAGCTCATTGGGCCGCCTGGGACTGCTCATTCACGCGACCGCGGGGTACGTCGACCCCGGATGGACCGGGAAACTCACCCTCGAGTTGTCCAACTCGGCCAAGATCCCCATCGCCTTGTACTACGGCATGCGCATCGGGCAGCTCTCGTTTCTCCGCATGTCGACCCCCGTCGACCGGCCCTACGGAAGCCCTGAGCTCGGCAGCAAGTACCAGGGCCAGACGGGGCCCACGCCGAGCCGCTATCACCTGAACTTCGAGCGCGAGGGGTGATCTCCGTGACCACGTCGTCGCAGCCTTCGGAGCCGATGCGACGCGCGCTCGAGCTCGCACGCTCCGTCCTCGGCCGAACGAGCCCCAATCCGGCGGTCGGAGCCGTGGTGGTCCGCGGCTCGCAGATTGTCGGCGAAGGCGCCTACCAGGGCCCGGGGAACCCTCACGCGGAGATCGTCGCCCTCCAACGAGCCGGAGAGCTCGCTCGGGGAGCGACCGTTTACGTCACGCTCGAACCGTGCAGTCACAGCCGCACCCGCGAGGGCCAGCCGCGGCTGTCGTGCGCGCAAGCGCTGATCGACGCCGGCGTCGCCCGCGTTGTCTACGCTATCGACGACCCCGACGAGCGCACGGCCGGTAATGGCGCGGCCGCCCTGCTCGCTGCGGGCATCACCGTCGAGAGGGGAGACGGCGCGGCCGAGTCCGCGCGGATCCTCGAGGCGTACCTCAAGCACCGGGGGACCGGCCGCCCGTTCGTCATCGCGAAGTTCGCGGCGTCGCTCGACGGCAAGATCGCCGCCGCCAGCGGAGACTCCCGATGGGTCGCTGGCGAGATCGCCCGCGCCCGCGCGCACGAAGACCGCGCCCGCGTCGACGCCATCGTGTGCGGCGTGAACAACGTGCTACTGGACGACCCGCAGCTCACGGCGCGCCCGGGCGGAAGGCTCGCCGATCGCCAGCCCATGCGCATCGTCGCCGACAGCAAGGGCCGAACGCCCCTCGATGCGAAGGTGCTGGGCCCTGGCGGTCCGACCATCATCGCGACCACCGAAGCGTCCTCGTCCGCCTGGCGCGAGGCCGTCGCCCAGCGGGGAGCTGAGGCCCTGGTTCTCCCGGCGGGGGAGGACGGGCGCGTCGACCTGGAAGCGTTACTCGAGGAACTCGGCCGACGCGACATCCTCTCGCTGCTGGTCGAGGGCGGAGGCGTGCTGCTCGGCAGCTTTTTCGACCGTCGGCTCGTCGACAAGGTGACCGCGTTCATCGCGCCCGTGATCATCGGTGGCGGCCCCTACGACGCCGTCCGTGGTCGCGGCGCCGAACGCATGGCCGACGCGCTTCGGCTGCGCGATGTCACCGTCGAGCGCCTGGGGGACGACGTCCTGCTCGTGGGCTACCCTCAGGCGAGGGAATGAGAGGGGATCATGCGAGTCCCAGGGCCCGCAGCACTGCCCGCTTCAGCCGCGGGCCGAAGGCCGACGGCGACTCCGACGCCTGCCCTTCGAGCCACCTCCGTCCGTAGGCCAATGCGGGCTCCAGCACCATGACCAGCGCCAGGTCCGGCGTCACATCTTCGCATTCGGCGGTCAGACGGCGCGAGAGCTGGCGCCACGTCTCGGTGAGACGGCTCGTCACGTCGTGCACCTCTGCGCGGAGCGCGTCCGGTAGCCCCGGCATCGCCTCGAGATCTTCGGGCCGGAACAGCGTGTAGTACTTGCTTTCCCGGGGGCTCTCCTCCATGAAGACGAGCAGGGCGTCGAGATAGGCCTCGACCATCTCCGCAGCGGTCCGCGCGCCCGCCATGCGTTCGCACAGTTCGGCCTCGAAGTCCCGCGCGACCGTGAGGAACAACGTCGCTGCCATGCTCTCCTTGTTCGGAAAGCGATGATAGATGGACCCGACGTGGCATCGCGCCGCCTGGCAGATGTCCTGGATGGTCGTAGCGCGATATCCCTTGCGCACGAACACATCGAGCGCGGCGTCGAGGAGCTGATCGTCGGAGAGCAGGCGGCGTCTGGGCATCGACGTTGACGTATTTGAATACGCACTCTAGAATAACAATTCCAGAGCGCCCGCTCAACTCGGCGCTGTCGCACGCGCTCTGGCCGTGGAATACTGAGGGGCGGCCATTCGTTCCGGACCGCGCGGGGTGGGACGTATGTTCACCGGCATCATCGAAGAAGTCGGCACCGTCATCGCCGTCGACGGCCCGCGGCTCTTCATCGGTGCCCCCGGCATCATCGCCGGCATCCGTCCCGGTGATAGCGTCGCCGTGAACGGCGTCGACGTCACCGCGGTCACGGTCGACGACCGCGGGTTCACTTGTGACCTCATGCCCGAGACGCTGCGGCGCAGCAACCTGGGAGAGCTGCGCCCGGGCGACTCCGTGAATCTCGAGCGTTCCGTGACCCCGTCCACGCGCCTCAGCGGTCATCTCGTCCGGGGCGTCGTCGAGGCCACCGGCTGCATCGCCGCCGTCGAGCCGGAGGGGGAGGCGCTGCTCGTCCGCATCGAAGCGCCTTCCGAGATTCTCCGCTACGTCATCGTCAAGGGCCCCATCGCTGTCGACGGCATCAGCCTCACCGTCGTCGCGCGTGATCGCCAGAGCTTCATGGTGTCGCTCGTGCAGTACACCCAGGAGCACACGACCCTCGCCCGCAAGCGCCCGGGACAGACCGTGAACCTGGAAACCGACATCATCGCCCGGTACGTAGAGCAGCTTCTCGGCGAACGGCTGGCCACGCACGCCGCCGGCGCCGGGGGAGGATCGTGACATGGCCCCGAAGCGTCAGGACCGCGACACTGGGCTCGCGACCATCGAGCAAGCGATCGAGGACTACCGTAACGGTCGGTTCGTCATCATCGTCGACGATGAGGACCGCGAAAACGAGGGCGACCTGACGATCCCCGCACAGTTCGTCACGCCCGAAGCCGTGAACTTCATGGCGAAGTACGGCCGCGGCCTCATCTGCATGCCGATGACGGCTGAACGCCTCGATGAGCTCGGCATCCCGATGATGGTCGACGCCAGCGGCAACACCTCGCACTTCGGCACGCCCTTCGCCGTCGGTGTCGAGGCACGGGTCGGCGTCACCACCGGCATCTCGGCGAGCGACCGTGCCCGCACGGCCCAGGTCCTCATCGATCCCAAGACAACTCGCGACGACATCGTCATGCCCGGACACCTGTTCCCGTTGCGGGCGCGCGAGGGCGGCGTCCTCGTGCGGGCCGGCCAGACGGAGGCCGTCATCGACCTCTGCAAGCTCGCTGGGCTCTATCCGGCGGGGCTGCTGTGCGAAATCATGAAAGCCGACGGCACCATGGCGCGCCTGCCTGACCTCAAGCGATTCGCCCGGCGCCACGGCATTCATATCATCAGCGTCAACCAGCTCATTCGGTACCGCATGGAGCGCGAGCGGCTGGTCCAGCGCGTGACCGAGACCGTGATGCCGACCGAGTTCGGCGAATGGAAGGTCATCGCCTATCGCAGCGTCATCGACCCGGACGAGCACATCGCGCTCGTCATGGGTGATATCCCCGGTGACAGTCCGCCGCTCGTGCGGGTGCACAGCTCCTGCGTGACCGGCGATGTCTTCGGCAGCATGCGGTGCGACTGCGGCGAGCAGCTCCGGGCGTGCATGAAGAAGATCGCCGAAGAGGGCCGCGGCGTCATCGTGTACATGCGCCAGGAAGGACGCGGCATCGGGCTGCACAATAAGCTTCGCGCGTACGGCCTTCAGGACAAGGGCTTGGACACCGTCGAGGCGAACGTGGCGCTCGGGTTCCCGGCGGACCGGCGCGACTACGGCGTGGGCATGCAGATCCTGCGCGACCTCGGGCTCACCGACATCCGTATCATGACCAACAATCCCGCCAAGCGGGCGGGCCTCGAAGGGCACGGTCTTCGGATGGTCGAGCGCGTGCCGGTCATCGTCGAACCGAACGCTCACAACGTCCGCTATCTCGAGACGAAGCGGCGCAAGCTGGGCCATATGCTGCCTGCCCGCGAGGGGAGCCTCTGAGCGCGATGACCCGGGAGATCGTCGGGCAGCGGGACGGATCCGGCCTTCGGCTGGCGATCGCCGTCTCGCGGTTCAACGACTTCGTGACCTCGCGGCTGCTGGAGGGCGCGCGCGACGCCGCCGCCGACTTCGGCGTGGCGTCGGACGCCGTCGACGTCGTGTGGGTGCCCGGCTGCTTCGAGCTGCCCATCATGGCGAAGGCGCTGGCATCCTCGGGACGATACGACGCCGTCGTCTGTCTGGGCGCGGTCATCCGAGGCGAGACGCCCCACTTCGACTACGTGGCAGGGCAGGCGGCGGAAGGCATCCAGCGCGTCGCACTGGACACGGGCGTGCCCTGCGCCTTCGGCGTGATCACCACGAACACCGTAGAACAGGCGTTGGCGCGGGCCGGCGGCAAGAAGGGCAACAAGGGCTACGACGCCGTCGTCACAGCGATCGAAACCGTGAACGCGTTGCGCGCCGTCGGCACGAAGTAGCGCCGGTCGGGTATCATACACGCGGCGGCGGGACCGACCTCTCCCGCTGGCACGTCCACGTAAGGAGCCCCGTCATGGCGAAACTGGAAGACCGATTGGCCGAACTGGCGAAGCGCCGCGAGGAGGAACAAGCGGACGACGCCTGGGAGGCCACCGCGGGGGGCGAGGTCCTGGACAGCGCCACCCGAGAAGCGCTCGATCTCGCCCATCGGGCCGTCAAGAAGTTTCCCGAGCTCGCCGGCAAGTACAAGACCTACGCGGGCGCTGCCGTCGTCGTGTCGTCCGTGGCCACCGTCCTCGCCGGCATCGCCATCGCCCGCCGCATGCGACGGGGCCAGAGCCCCGAGCGCATCCTCGAAGAGCTCACGCCGGAAGAGATCGAACGCGCCGCGACCGTTCCCCAGCGCCAGCAGCGCTGGATGCGTATGCTGCGCCGGGTGGCCCGACGTCGCACCGAGACCCCCAGCGAGGGCGCATCGTCCGGTAACGGCGATTGAGGCGACTCCACGTCATCGTCTATCGGGCAGAAGAGCCCGGGAGGGACGACACCCTGCTGGGCCTTCTCGTGCGATTCGTCGTGAACAGCGTCGCCCTCTGGGTGGCGTCACTCCTGGTGCGCGGCTTCGACATCGGTTCCTGGCAGGCCCTGCTGGTGGGAGCCGCCATCTTCGGCCTCGTGAACGCGCTCATCCGCCCCGTGGTGTTCTGGTTGACCTGCCTGTTGCAGGTCCTCACGCTCGGGCTCTTCACGTTGCTCCTGAACGCCGCGATGCTGGCGCTCACCGCTTGGGTAGCCGGCATGCTCGATGTCGAGTTCACGGTCGACGGCTTCTGGGCGGCGTTCCTCGGTGCCCTCGTCGTGAGCGTTGTGAGCATGGTCCTCACGCGGTTCAGCGACCGGTGGGTCCGCACCCTCGCCGGGACCTGACGGTCACGTCACGCGATAGACCACGTCCCCGGGCCGCACGCGGTCGAGCGCTTTGATACCCACCGAGTCGCCCGGCCCGGCCTCCTCGACCTGCTGGTGCTCGATCTGCATCGACTCCACGACCTGCTCGAAGTCCGTGGTGTGACCCCGGAAGCGCACCGTGTCGCCCACCCGCAACGTGCCGACGAGGTCGACGCCCGCGACCCCGATCCGGGCGAAGTAGTCGTTGACGATCCCTACCTTCTCGTCAGGCATCGGCTCCCTCCTTTTCGGGGGTTGGGACGCGAGTGTACACCCGCGGGGCGAGGCTGTGGAGAGCCAACCGGCGCCGTTCACGCGTGCACGTTGCGCTGGTATCATGGCCCCACCGCCGAGCCCAGGAGGACGCCGGTGAAGCTGCACGACATCGATACGCCCGCACTCGTGGTCGACCTCGACGTGATGGAACGCAACATCGCGGCCATCGCCGGGACCTTGCGTTCGCGTGGCGTCGCCTGGCGTCCACACGTGAAATGCCACAAGTCGCCCGCCATCGCCCGCAAGCTCATCGATGAAGCGGGCGCCATCGGGATTACCTGTCAGAAACTAGGCGAAGCGGAGGTCATGGCGGACGCCGGGATCGACCACATCCTCGTGGCGAATGAGGTGGTCGGTGAGACCAAGATCCGTCGCCTGATTGACTTGCGCCGGCGCGGAGTGGACGTCACGGTCGCCATCGACGACGCCGCCGTGTTGGAACGCACGGCCGCTGCCGCGCGCGAGGCCGGGGTGACGATCCCCGTCGTGGTCGAAGTGAACATCGGCCAGAACCGCTGCGGCGTCGAGCCGGGCGAAGCGGCGGTCGCGCTCGCGAAGCGCGCCGCCGCCACCGACGGCATCGAGTTCCGGGGCCTCATGGGCTGGGAAGGCCAGGTGATGCATCACGAGGACGCGGAGACCATCGCACGCGAGGCGACGGCGGCCGTTGGGAAGCTGCTCGATTCGGCTGCCGCGTGCCGCGCTGCCGGCCTGCATGTCGACTGGGTGAGCTGCGGCGGGACATGCGATTACCACGTCGTCTCCGCGCTGCCGGGCGTCACGGAAGTCCAGGCGGGGAGTGGCATCTTCTCCGACGTCTTCTACCGGCAGCGTGGCGTACCGCTGGAGCCGGCCCTCGTCTTGCTCGCCACCGTGATCAGCCGAAAGCCCGACCGGGCCATCGTCGACGCCGGATTCAAAGCTCTGGGTCCCCCCTTCCTCCGACCTCAGGCCCTCGTCGAGGGCGTCGAGCGGCTGGACATCGGCTCCGCCGAACACGGCACTCTGAAGCTCGCCTCGCCCGAGGCGCCGATCGCCCTCGGCGACAAGGTCCGGTTCATCGTGGGGTACACCGACATGACGGTGTTCCTCCACGACCGGATCTACGGTGTCCGTGGCGGCGAGGTCGAGCAAGTCTTCGACGTCACGGCGCGCCGGCTCACCTGACCAGCGCTCCATTGAAAGCGCCTGCCTGACGGGCTACGATACGGCACACCCGGAGGCGCGAGTCCACGCAGAGGGAGGTGCTCCATGCCGTTCGGAAGTCCACTCCCCAGTCCTACGTACGTGGCCCGGACCCTCACCGAGCTCGTCTCGGCGACGGTCCGGCGGCTCCCTGACAAGAGCGCGTTCATCGAGCCCGACGGCACGAAGACGTCGTTCCGCAAGTTCTGGGACGCTGCCCAGGGGCTCGCCCGCTGGCTTCAGGACGACGGCCTTCAAAAGGGCGACCGCGTCGGCATCTTCTCGCCGAATTCCGTAGAGTACGCGGTCATCGCCCATGCTACCCTGCTCGCCGGCGGCACCATGACGCCGCTGAACCCGCTCTACCGGGAGCGCGAGGTCGAGCACCAGATCCGGGACTCTGGAGCGACGGTGCTCTTCGCGCACGCCGCCATGGCGCCGGTGGTCGAGGAGGCGAAACCGCTCCTGCCACCGACGCTCAAGATCCACGACACGGCGGCCGTCTGGGAGATGGCGCGCGAAGGCGCGGCGGCAGGGCCGCCGCATCCCGTTTCCGTCGACCCCGAGAACGACCTGGCGGCGCTACCGTACTCCTCGGGCACGACGGGGCTGCCCAAGGGTGTGATGCTCACCCACTGGAACCTCGCTGCGAATATCCAGCAGGTCCGACCGTTGGACCTGGTGCGCGAGGAGTCGGTGCTGCTCGATTTCTTGCCCTTCTACCACATCTACGGCATGCAAGTGTTGATGAACGCGGGGCTCGTCATCGGGGCCACCCAGGTCATCCTCCCCCGGTTCGATCCCGAGCTGGTAGTGCACCTGATCGAGCACCACAGGGTCACGGACTTCTTCGTCGTGCCGCCGGCGCTGCTCGCCCTGACCCACTTCCCAGGGGCCGAGGGACACGACCTCTCGTCCCTGCGGTACTTCTTCTCGGGCGCCGCGCCCCTGCCCCTCGAGGTGGCCCGCATGGCACAGAAGCGCTTCGGCATCCCGGTGCTCCAGGGGTACGGCATGACCGAGACGAGCCCGGTCACCAACGCGAACCAGGTCGGCAGAGACCGCGAAGGCACCGTCGGGCCGCCCATCCCCGACACGACCGAGAAGGTGGTCGACATCGAGACCGGGCGCGAACTCGGTCCAGGCGAGGTCGGCGAGCTCTGGGTCCGGGGACCGCAGGTGATGAAGGGCTACTGGAACCGACCCGACGCCACCGCCGAGACCATCACCTCCGACGGTTGGCTCCGCACCGGCGACGTGGTTTCCGTCGATGCCGACGGCTACGTTACCATCCGCGACCGCCTGAAGGAGATGATCAAGTACAAGGGCTACCAGATCGCGCCGGCCGAGCTGGAAGCCCTCATCATGGAGCACCCCGCCGTGCTCGACGCCGCCGTCATCCCCCGGGAGGACCCCGAGTCCGGCGAGGTGCCGAAGGCGTTCGTCGTGCTCCGTCCGGGCCAGCAGGCCACCGCCGAGGAGTTGATGGACTTCGTCGCGGGCAAGGTCGCGCCCTACAAGAAGGTCCGTATGGTCGAGTTCGTCGACGCCATTCCCAAGAACCCGTCGGGGAAGATCCTCCGGCGCCAGCTCATCGACCAGGAGCGCGCGCGGGCGCGTGAAGCCGGCATCCCGGGGGAGTTCGTCGGAGAGCGGTAGGGACGCCAGCGTCAGCGCTCGTACGGGGAGCGGGCCGCTACGAATCGAAGAGCGGAGCCTGAGGCGCCGGGGAGGCCCGTCGCGGCTCGATGCCCAGGTGCTCGTACGCGAGCCGGGTCACCATGCGCCCGCGGGGCGTCCGCTGTAGGAACCCGACCTGCATGAGGTAGGGTTCGTACACGTCCATGATGGTGTCGGGCTCCTCCGAGATCGACGCCGCGATAGTCTCGAGCCCCACCGGACCACCATCGAACTTCTCGATGATCGCCCGGAGCACCTTGTGGTCGACCTCGTCCAAGCCGAGGTGGTCGATATCGAGCCGGGCGAGAGCCTCGCGCGCCACCTGCTCGGTGATCGTCCCGTCGGCCATGACCTGCGCGAAGTCGCGCACCCGCTTCAAGAGGCGGTTCGCCACGCGTGGCGTGCCCCGTGACCGACGCGCGATCTCGGCGGCCCCCGCGTCGTCGATGGCGATCCCGAGGATCCGGGCGCTCCGGCGCACGATCTGGCACAGCGCCTCCTCGCTGTGGAAGTCGAGCCGGTACACAGCGCCGAAGCGGTCCCGCAGTGGCGGGCTGACCATGGCGTAGCGAGTCGTCGCGCCGATGAGGGTGAAGCGCTTGAGCGCGAGCCTCACGCTACGCGCGCCTGGTCCCTTCCCGAGCACCAGGTCGAGGGCGTAGTCCTCCATCGCCGGGTACAGGATCTCTTCCACCGCCCTCGACAGCCGATGGATCTCGTCGATGAAAAGTACGTCGTCCTGCTGGAGGTCAGTGAGGATGGACGCGAGGTCACCGGGACGCTCAATGGCGGGCCCCGACGTGATCCGGACGCTCACGCCCATCTCGGCGGCGATGATGTACGCGAGGGTGGTCTTGCCGAGGCCGGGCGGGCCGTACAGGAGCACATGGTCCAACGGTTCGCCCCGACTGCGTGCGGCCTCGATGGCGATTCTGAGATTGTCCTTGACGCGGTCCTGATTGATGTATTCGTCGAGACGCCGTGGCCGCAGCGACGTCTCCAGCGCGACGTCCTCCTCTCGCGCCGCCCCGGCCACGATGCGATCAGCGCTCACAACGGCCGTCCGAAACGCTCACGATCTCGGTTCATACGCCCCATCAGATTCTCAACGATCTGCCATCGGTTCTCAACGTCGCAGAGAATGGCGGGCCATCATATCACGGTCACCGAGCGGACGCGCCACGCTGGCCTCTCACGACCAGACCGCTATCACCACGGCGTCCTCGGGATTCGTGTCGTTCAGGAACAGCACGGCGCAGCGCCGGCCCACGACCACCTCCGACGCGGGCAGGTTACGCGCGACGGACGTACCGTGAAGCCAGGCTGCGTCGCTTCCGGCGATCTGCACGGTTGCCCGGTACGTTCCCGCATCGAACCCCTTGACCACGCCCGCCCGAACCGTCATCGTGAACCCTCCTCACACCGGCCCCAGTCGCAACATGAGGTCGAAGCGAGCTCTCGCTCCGCGCTCGAATCTGAGCTTCAGCCCCCGCACCCGCCGCGTTACGTCGATCCCCGCCGCGGCGTCCACGAAGCGAACGACGTCATACATCTGCTGTCCGACGTTCGCGGGCACCACCGCCTCGCCCGCATCGCGATCGAGGACGAGCTGCCGCAGCGCGGCCTCGGCTCGGGCCGCCGCCGACGCCGCGTCCGCGACGGTGCGATCCTGGACATGGGCGAGTCGGTCGGCCGACGCCTCGATGCTATCCCAGTCGTACGCCTCGGCCGAGACGCCGGCGCCTGTCACCCGCACGCGGTTCGCGTCGGCTATCCCTGCGCCCACCGAAAGGGAGCGCCACGGATGCTCCAAGCCGTACACGTAGGACGGCGCCTCGTCCGCGGAAAGCTCCGTCACGGCCCCTTCGGCCCCATCGAAGCGCACGACGTCGCGGACCATGCGCAGGAGCGCGCGGGCGGCGGTGGCTCCGTCGACCCCTGGATTCACAGTGAACGCAGGCCGCAGCGTGCCGATGGTACCGCTCGCCCCCGAGGCCACCAGCCGAAGCCCGGCACGGGCCAGCACCGCCGCCAGCATCTCGAACAACGACGCGTCTCCCGCTGACCACGCGAACTGCCGGCGCGCCCTCCATCCTGCCAGCAACCCCCATGCGTCCGACGCGACGAACGTGGCCGTCGAGCGTCCCGGCGCTGCATCCACGTGCCAGCGGTCGACCCAGTAGCGTTGCCATCGCACCGTCTCTTCGCCCGCCGCGGTGCGATACCCCGCGCGCAATTCCACCTCCCATCCTTCGGCGAGGGGTGCCTCGCCCGGGCGGGCGCGGACGTGGTCGTTGCGCAGCGTCACGCGCAGACGGCCCCCATCGGGGCGGTCGTCCGTCTCGAGCGACACCACGTCGGCGGTCACGTCCACCGTGTCGTCGGAGCGCGAGGCGTACCAGACAGCCGAGGGCGCCGATCGCCAGAGGTGAGAGGCCGACGCCCCGATGGCCACGCCTGCCGTCGTCTCGAAGTCCAGCGGCGCCGGCTCCCGCCACCTGTCGGACGTGAAGAGCGCGCCCGGCGCCAGCACCGTCTCGTACGCCCGGCTGTAGGCCACGGGCTGCGACGACGCCTCGACGAAGCAGAGCCGCGGGCGGTCGGCGAACGAGAGCGAAGGGCGCGCGAACGTCACCGGCGAGTCAGGCTCAGCGGTCATCACTTCCACCGGCGTTCCCCATGCGCCGGGCGGATAGCGCTCGCCGTCGCCGAAGATCAGCGTCCACACCCGTTTTCCGCCGCCGGGGTCCGACCCAGCGAGCGCGAGACAGAAGTCACCGTCGTACGCCGCGCTGAGGCCCGACCACGTCGCTGCGCCGTAGGGCGACGCCGCCGGCGGCCCCCAGATGCCAGCCGTGCGACGCACCGCGTACAGTGACCCACCCGCCGTATCGAACACAGCCGCGTCGCCATCCTGCCGAAGCGCAACGCCCACGAAGCCCACCGCCATCGACGCCACCGCTGCCACAGCAGCGACACCGAACGTCGCGCCATCGTCGACGCTCTCGCGCACGCGGACCGATACGCCGTCGGCACCCACGAAGGCGACGAGCACCCTCGCGCCCGATGCAGCGGCCGCGATCCCGTCGCCAGCCGCTGCGTCCAACGTCTGCCAGGCGGCGAAATCGCTTTCCGGCCCCGGCGAAGGCACCCGCTGGACCTGGAGCGCGGCCCCCATGACCCGACATCGCACAAGCGTGTCCGCGCCCGTCACCGCGAGGGCGTGAAGCGCTTCGCCCTCCGAGCCCGACCACAGGCGTTCCCATCGCGGGCGCAGAGTCTCGGCGATCCGCGGGCGGAGCAGCACGCGGATGACAGGCTCCGACGAGGGATCGCGTTGGGCAGCGAGGAGGGTGGGCGTGAGCTGACGCATCAGGCACCGAGCGGCGCCTGGCCTGCCGGCGGCTGCGCCGGCGGGTACAGTCGGCGAGAGCGCACGCCGGCGCGCCGACCGTGGCGGGCCAACGCCTCGGAGAAGCGCGCCCGCCGCTCCTGTCCCCACACCAGGTAGCGTCGCCACACGTCTTCACCGCCGGCGTTCACCCGGTTGGCCGCGAACTGCGCCCACGCCAACGCAGCATATGCGGCTGCACCCGTCGCCACGGCGTCCTCGAGCGCAGTCGGCAGCGTCGACGACGCGGCGTCGAGTGTATGCACCCGACCGAAATACACGCGCACAGCTTCGATGCCCCCAGGGGGACGATCCACCAACAGCGTCAGGGCGTCGCCCCACAGCGAGAACCGCACGAACGACGGGGGATACAACCCGGCGGGATATTCGACCGCTTCGATGACCACCCGTCCCGTCAAGGAGGACAGATCGAGATTCCGCGACCCGGGCGTCGTCGCGAGGTCCGCTACGGCCTCGAGCGGCGCGGCCAGGCTCGCCTCGAGCACGGCTCGAGCGATGTGGCGGTCGAGCTCGGCATCGGACCAGCGCGAGCTTTGGGGATCGTCGTCCCGCAGGTCCTCACGGACGCGGGCGCGCATCTCCGCGAGATTCATGGCCAGAGGGTAGGAGCGGAGATGGAGAGGTCCAAGCGAATCGTGGCGCGGACGTCAGGGAGCGCCGAGGAACGCCATCACGGCTTCCAGCGCCTCGGCCCGTGTCCGTTCGTCCTCGAGCAGGGCCGTGCCATGCTCGTTCCCCGGCAAAAGGACGAGGCGTTTCGACCCGGGAGCGGCCGCGTGCAGGTTCTCGACCGCCCGGCGGTACGGCTGATCGCCGTTCGCCGCGATGAACAGCAGCGGCTCCCGGACCGACGGCAACGCCCCACGCGCGTCGATACCCTCGAACCCCTCCGGTGAGGACATCACGACGACGCCCGCGAGGTCCTGACGTGCGGCGACAGCCAACGCCGCCGTGCCACCCATGCTCGCACCCACGACGAAGATACGCGAATAGCCCCGCTGCCTCGCGTATTCCACCGCCGCTTCCAGATCGAGGTCGATCTTCCCCAGGTCAGCATCGCCATCAGCGCTCTCACCGTGGCCCCGAAAGTCGAAGGCGAGGGCAGCGAAGCCACCCGCTCTCACCCGCTGGACGGCCGGAGCCCACGCGGAGCGATTCGAGCCGCGCATATGGGCGAACACCACGATGGAACCGGTTTTCGCCTGCCAGAGCGACCCGACGAGGGTCACGCCGTCAGCGGTCGTGAACGTCACGCGTTCCGCCGACGGCGGCTGCGTCGCGTCCGACGGCATCGGCGTGGGAAACGCGTCCTCGCCGTCGCCGCCGCAGGAGGCGAGCACGACCGCACACGTGAGCAGCAGCGCGATGCAGGTACGGCGCGCGACGGTCAGCTTCACGTCGGTGAGGATAGCACAGCGTCGGACTGAGAAAAGTGGGCTACTCGACGGAACAACCTTGACAGGCTTCCGACCACCTCACTAGGCTCGGCGCCAAATCATTCGCCGGGCATTTGCAGGAGGAGGTGTCTCATGCCGGCCATTCCCCAAGCAGTGCGCGGGCGCGCTCCGCTCGCGCTCGCGGTGGTTCTGCTGGCGGCGCTCGTCGCCCTCGCGAGCAGCGGGACCACGTCATCCCAGGCGGGCCCGACTTCGGGCACGACGGCCATCGTCGCGCTGGGCGATAGCTTCATCTCTGGCGAAGCCGGACGGTGGAACGGCAACAGCCTGAATATTTTCGGAACGCGCGACGGCACGGACCGCGCCGCGAGCTGCTTCCTCATTTTCTGTTCGTACGACGCCCACCGGGTCTACGGCAGTTCCTACGACAACGGATGTGACCGTTCTGACGTCGCCCCCATCAAGACGGCGCCGATCTCGGTGAACGAGAAGATCAACTTGGCCTGTTCGGGCGCCCAAACCAAGAACATCTGGCGCGCGAGCCAGGGCGGCCAGAGTTTCAAAGGGGAGCTACCGCAGGCCGACCAGTTATTGACGGTCGCGCAGCAGAAGAACGTCAAGCTCGTGGTGCTCACCATCTCGGCCAACGACCTCGGCTTCGCCGACCACGTCATCGACTGCTCCGTGAACTGGGCGCTGGGGCTCGGACCCTGCTACCGGACGGAGCAAGCGGAGATGGAGGCGGCCATGCCGGCGGCCAAGGAGGGACTGCGGAAGGCCATCGACGAGGTCCGGGCGGTGATGGCCGCCGCGGGCTACAGCCCGTCCCAGTGGAAATTCGTCCTCGCGGGCTACGCTTCACCCGTGCCGGCGGCGGCCAATGTGCGGTATCAGGGCAGCGACCGCTGGTGGACCGGCGGGTGTCCCTTCTACGACGAAGACTTCAACTGGGCCAAGAACGTCGCCACGCCGTTCATCGTCGACGCCATGCGCTCCGTGGCCGCCGAAAAAGGCGTCCAATTCCTGGACGTGCGCGACGCCCTGAACGGCCACGAAGTCTGCCACCGCAATTCCGCGCTGGTGGGATCCAGCGGTCCGAACCCGGTCATCCACGAGTGGGTCCGCTGGGTGAACACGGGGACGACCCAGGGCGACGCCCAGGAGTCGTTGCATCCGAACGCCTTCGGGCAGCGCGCGCTGGGACGCTGCATCGCGCTCATGTACGGGAAGAGCAGCGGGAACTGGTCCTGTCAGAACACGCCGGGAAAGGACTACACAGCGATGACGCTGGTGCCGATCCCCTGAGCGACGCACGCGCGGGCCGGGGAAGACCGATTCCCGGCCCGCGCGCGAGTTGACATCGTTCGCCGGCGGCTGCTACGCTCATCACAATCACAGGCCCGCACGGGCTCTCGACAGAACACGATGCGCTTCTCTTCGATGGCGATGCCCGAGCCCCCCGTCCTCACGGGGGGCGTCTCCGGAACCACCCGGTAGCGCCGTCCCGCCCCGAGGCGGGCGGCCGGACAGGGAGGGATCGCCATCATGTCCTTCGCCCGAGCGTTGAAGTGCCGCGAATGCGGCCGCGAATATCCGCTGGACCCTATCCACGTCTGTGAATTCTGCTTCGGCCCGCTCGAGGTCGTCTACGACTACGACGCCATGCGCAAGACCGTCTCCCGAGAGCGCATCGAGCGCGGGCCAGCGTCGATGTGGCGTTACGCCGACCTCTTGCCCGCCGACCCTGACCCCGCGGTCGATCTGCAGGCCGGCTTTACGCCGCTCATCAGGGCACGGAACCTGGGCGAGGCGCTCGGCCTCAAGCGGCTGTACATCAAGAACGACTGCGCCAACCCCACGTGGTCGTTCAAGGATCGCGTCGTTGCCGTCGCTGCAGCCCGCGCGCGCCAGTTCGGCTTTCGGACGCTCGCCTGCGCATCCACCGGCAACCTCGCGAACAGCGTCGCCGCCCACGCCGCCCACGCGGGTATGGACGCCTTCGTCTTCATCCCGGCCGACCTCGAACAGGGCAAGATCCTCGGCTCCGCCATCTACGGACCGACCCTCGTCGCCGTGGACGGCGGCTACGACGAGGTGAACCGCCTGTGCTCGGAGATCGCCGACAAGTACCGCTGGGCGTTCGTGAACATCAACGTCCGTCCGTACTACGCCGAAGGGAGCAAGACGCTGGGATACGAGGTCGCCGAACAGCTCGGCTGGCGCGCGCCCGACCACTGCATCGTGCCGATGGCGTCGGGCTCGCTCTTCGTCAAGATCTGGAAGGGGCTCCAGGAGCTGGCGAAGCTCTGGCTCATCGACAGCGTCCAGACAAAGATGACCGGCGCGCAGGCGCGAGGCTGTTCACCCATCGTCACCGCCTACGAACACGGCACGTTCAATATCCGCCCCGTGAAGCCCGACACCATCGCGAAGTCGCTGGCGATCGGCAACCCCGCCGATGGCTACTACGCCCTGCGGGTGATGGAGGAGTCCGGCGGATACGGCGTCGCGGTCGACGACGAGGCGATCGTCGAGGGGATCGAGCTGCTCGCGCGCACCGAGGGTATCTTCGCGGAGACCGCGGGAGGTGTGGTGATCGCGAGCCTCAAGCGGCTGGTAGAATCGGGGCGCGTGGGCCCCGACGAGCTGGTGGTGGCCTATGTGACGGGCAGCGGACTCAAGACGCAAGAGGCCGTCCAGGGACGCCTCGCCGAGCCGCTCCGCATCAGTCCGACCATCGCATCGTTCGAGGAGGCCGTGGCCCGTAGGACCGGCGGGGGACCGCCTTCCGACCCCACGGCCGAGCCCGTAGCAGCACGAGGGGAGTAACCTGGCATGGCCAAGCAACGCGTCAAGTTCACCTTTCCGCAGGAGCTCATCACGCTGCCCATCATCTACGAGCTGGGGAAGCAGTTCAAAGTCGTGACCAACATCCGCCGAGCCGACGTCACCGAGGACCGTGGGTGGGTCGTCCTGGAGATCGAAGGAGACCTCGAGGAGATCGAGCGTGGCCTCGACTGGGTCGCCGCCAAGGGCGTACGTGTCGACCCTGTCCAGGGTGACGTCATCGAAGGCTGACCGGAGGAGAGTGATCGAATGGCCATCAACGTCCGTATCCCGACACCGCTGCGAAAGCTGACCAACGACCAGGACGTGGTCGTGATCGAGAACGGTAGCGCCCTCGCCGAGGCCATCGAGGCGCTGGAGCGGTCCTATCCCGGTCTGAAGGAACGCCTCTGCGACGAGACGGGTGAGATCCGGCGCTTCGTGAACATCTACGTCAACGGTGAAGACGTCCGCTTTCTCGAGGGGCTGCGAACGCCGCTGAAGCCGGGCGACGAGGTGAGCATCGTGCCCGCCGTGGCGGGAGGCGCCTGAGAGCGGATTCAGGGGATCCACGACCGACGGAACCACCACGTCCATGAAGGCCACCCTTCAGGGTGGCCGATTTGACACGCCCGCCAGATGGGGGTAGAATCCTGACAAAATCGATTCTCATTCTCGAGAAGCCCCGCGTCCACGGGTGAGGTGCGCCACATGGTCAGAGAACTTCAGCGTTCGCCGGAGGTGGCGTCCCTGCCCATCGCCGACCCCGTGGTCCAACGCGAGCTGGAGACGTTCAAGCGGGAGGCGCAAGCCTTCCTCTCGGGCGAGCGTTCCCCCGAGGACTATCGCGCCTTCCGGCTCCAGCACGGCGTGTACGGCCAGCGGCAGAGCAACGTCCACATGATCCGCGTGAAGATCCCGCACGGATCCCTCACCGCGGACCAGTTCGAAGCCATCGGCAACATCATCGACCGCTACTCGCCACGGAAGGTCGGCCACGTCACCACACGCCAGGATATCCAGATGCACTTCGTGCCCATGGATGCCGCCCCGAAGGTGCTCGAAGAGCTCGCCGAGGTCGGCCTCACGACGCGGGAGGCCTGCGGCAACACCGTCCGCAACGTGACGGCCGACCACTACTCGGGCCTCTGCGACGACACGGTGTTCGACACGACGCCTTACGCCGAGGCCACGGCCCGCTACTTCCTGCGGAACCCCGCGAACCAGAAGCTGCCGCGGAAGTTCAAGATCACGTTCTCCTCGTGCCCTCACGACTGGGGCATGATTCCCATCCACGACCTCGGGGCGATGGCCGTCATCCGGGATGGACGCAAGGGCTTCGCCGTCTACGTCGGCGGCGGGCTGGGCGCGGCCCCTCGGCTCGCCGAGATGTACGACGACTTCGTGCCCGCCGAGGAGCTCCTGCGCCACATCGAGGCCATCTTGCGGGTGTTCGACCGCCACGGCGAGCGCCGCAACCGGAACAAGGCGCGCATCAAGTTCCTGGTCGCCCGCCTGGGAATCGAAGAGGTGCGCCGCTTGGTCCGCGAGGAGCTGAAATCGCTCCCGCCCGTCGACAGCGGCGTGTACCGCGAGCCGGATATGAGCTTCCTGGAAGAAACGGCGAGCCATCCGGCGTGGGCGGAGAGCCATCCGCCCATCGAGCCCCGACCGGGATTCGATCTGTGGAAGCGGACGAACGCCGTGCGCCAGCGGCAGCCGGGGTTCCGGATGTGCTACATCCTGCTGCCCATTGGCGATGTGACGATCCCGCAGTTCCACGCTATCGCCGAAATGGCCCGCAAGTACGCGGGCGGCAAGCTGCGGACGACGCAGAACCAGAACATCGTCCTGCGTTGGGTGCACGAAGTGGACCTTCCGTACCTGCATGCCGACCTCGTCGACGCCGGGCTGGCCGAGGACCGCGTCCTCAGCATCTACGATGTGCAGACCTGCCCCGGGGCCGACACCTGCAACCTCGGCGTCACGTCGTCGAAGGGACTGGGCCGCGCCATCCGGGACGCCCTCTTCGCCGCCAACGGCGTGTTCGAGGACCCGCTGGTCCAGCAGATCAAGATCAACATCAGCGGCTGCCCGAACTCGTGTGGCCAGCATCACATCGCCGACCTCGGGTTCTACGGCATGGCCATCAACAGGGACGGCCGGCACGTCCCCGCCTTCCAGTTGCTGGTGGGCGGACGCGGGAGCGGCGACGGCCGGCTCGCCAAGATGGTGATGAAGGTAGCCGCGCGCCGCGTGCCGGAAGCCGTGGTCAGGCTCGTTTCGCATTACAGAGACCACCGGAGCGAGGGCGAAGCGTTCGGCGACTGGGCGTTGCGCGTCGGCGGTGCGTACATCCAGGAGGTACTCGCCGACCTGAAGGAGGTTCCGGCGTTCAACGAAGACCCGACCGCCTACGTCGACTGGGGCGCCACCAGCCTCTTCTCCCTCGAAGGGCTGGGCGAGGGGGAGTGCGCCGTGTAACCGCGAGGCGAGCCGCAGACGGGAGAGGTTCGCCACGGGTCAGGCCTCGGCCTGACCCGTCGGATGCCCGCCGCACGCGGCTCCGGAGAGGAACCGGACAGATGACGTCTTCGAACACCTACACGCCGGAAGAGCTGCGAGCCGTGAGCGCCCGCCTGGAAGGCGAGGACGCGGAGGCTGTCCTCCGCTGGGCGGTCGAGGCGTTCTTTCCCGACCTGGCGCTCGCGTGCAGCTTCGGCGGGCCCACAGGCATGGTCCTGCTCGACATGGTCGACAGGATCGAACCGAAGGTGGAGATCTTCTACCTCGACACGGGGTTTCTCTTCCCCGAAACGCACGAGACGGTCCGGCGAGCAGCGGAACGTTGGGGCATCGAGCCGGTCGCCTACGTCCCGCTGCTGTCGCCCGAGGAGCAGGCGGCAGCGTACGGGGACGCGCTCTGGACTCGGGACCCGGCCCTCTGCTGTCAGCTCCGCAAGGTCGAGCCCCACCGGCGCGCGCTCGCGGGGAAGCGAGCGTGGATCTCGGGGCTTCGCCGCGACCAATCGGAGACCCGCGAGGACATCGACGTGGTGGAGTGGGACTACGAGTTCGGGCTCGTGAAGGTCAATCCCCTCGCGACGTGGACCGAGCGCGACGTGTGGGCCTACATCGTGAAGCACGGCGTGCCCTACAACCCCCTGCACGATCGGGGCTACCCCAGCATCGGCTGCACGCACTGCACGCGTCCGGTGAAGCCAGGCGCCGATCCGCGGTCCGGCCGATGGCAGGGGTTCGACAAGACGGAATGTGGTATCCAACTCGGGAGCGCGGGCATCGCGCTGCGCGCGACCCGCTCACGCGACACAGGCAACGGGAGGACATCGAAGGCATGACGAACGAGAAGGGGTTCGTGGTCTGGTTCACCGGACTGTCCGGCGCGGGAAAGACCACCCTCGCGCACCGGCTCGAAGCGGTGCTCCGGGAGCGCGGCCACAAGGTCGAAGTGCTCGACGGCGACGTCGTCCGAACGCACCTGAGCAAGGGTCTCGGCTTCTCGAAGGAGGACCGCGACACCAACATCCTGCGCATCGGCTTCGTGGCGCACCTCCTGGCGCGGAACGGCGTCGCGGTCATCACGGCGGCCATCTCTCCGTACCGCGAGACCCGCGACAAGAACCGCGAGCTCATCAAGGACTTCGTCGAGGTATACGCCAAGTGCCCCATCGAGGTGCTCGCCGAGCGCGACGTGAAGGGGCTCTACAAGAAGGCGCTGGCCGGCGAGATCCCGAACTTCACGGGCATCTCCGACCCGTACGAAGAGCCGCTGAATCCGGAGGTCGTCATCGAAACGGACAAGCAAACGGTCGAGGAGAGCCTGAACATCATTCTCGCCAAGCTCGAGGAGCTGGGATACGTGAAGCCGCTTCCCCAGGCGCAACCGGCGGCGGCAGGCTGACCTTCAGGCGACCGACCCCGAACACAGGAGCTGCACGACACGATGACCACGGTATCGCGACTCGTTCCGCCGCATGGCGGCACCCTGATCGACCGCGAGGTGACCGGCGACGATGCCCGGGCGCTCGAGGAGCGAGCCCAAACACTGCCCGCGATCACACTCTCGTCCCGCAAGCTCTCGGACCTCGAGCTGCTGACGGTGGGCGCGTTCAGCCCGCTCGAGGGGTTCATGACCCGCGAGCAGTACCGCGCGGTCGTCGAGGACATGCACCTCCCCGGGGGCCTTCCCTGGACCATGCCCATCACGTTGGATGTCCCCCGTGAGACCGCCGACGGCCTGCGACCGGGAGGCCAAGCAGCGCTCGCCGAGCCCGACGGAACACGCCTCGCCGTCATCGAGATCGAGGACGTGTTCGAGTACGACCGCGAGCGCGAAGCCGAGCGGGTCTATCGCACCACCGAGGTCGCGCACCCCGGCGTCGCCGCGCTCTATGCGCAAGGCGACCTGCTGGTAGGCGGGCGCATCACGACATTCCGGCGTCCTTCCAACCGTGACTTCTTGCAGTACCGGCTCGACCCGAAGCAGACGCGCGCCGAGTTCGACCGCCGGGGCTGGCGCCGGGTCGTCGGCTTTCAGACGCGCAATCCGGTGCACCGTGCGCACGAGTACATCCAGAAGTGCGCCCTCGAGATCGTCGACGGGCTCCTCCTGCACCCGTTGGTAGGTGACACGAAATCCGATGACATCCCCGCGGACGTCCGGATGCGCTGCTACGAGGTCCTGTTGGAGCGGTACTACCCCAAGGACCGTGTCGTGCTGTCGGTCAACCCGGCGGCGATGCGATACGCCGGCCCCCGCGAGGCGATCTTCCACGCGCTCGTCCGCAAGAACTACGGCTGCTCGCACTTCATCGTCGGACGCGACCACGCGGGTGTGGGCAACTACTACGGCACGTACGACGCGCAACGCATTTTCGACGAGTTCGATCCACAGGCGCTGGGCGTGACGCCTCTGTTCTTCGAGCACACCTTCTATTGCCGGGCGTGCGAGGGCATGGCCAGCACCAAGACGTGCCCTCATGGCGAGGAGCATCGCGTCTCCCTTTCAGGGACGAAGGTCCGCGAGATGCTGGCGCGAGGCGAGGAGCCACCGCACGAGTTCACGCGACCGGAGGTCGCGCGCGTCCTGATCGAAGCGATGCGAGCGACGGCCGAGGCGGCGGCAGGCGGTGGAGGCTAGCCGATGGACGGCCGCGTGCAGGAGGCCGCGCTGAGCGCCCCCGCGGTCACCGAACGGGAGCGCGAGCGCACCATCGCCGCCCCGCGCGTGCGATCGCCTGCTCGCGTCGTCGCGGCCGCCGGCGTGCGGGCGCTCTACGTCGTCGTCTCCCTCGCCCTGCTCGTCCTCGCGTTGGAGACGCTCAAGGCGAGCGCAGGGGGCCTGCGGCCGGTGCTCGATGCGCTCTCGGCGTCGGGCGTTCCCGGGTTTCTCGGCGTCGGCTGGCTGGGGGCGTACCTGGCGCTCAGCGGCTCGCCGGCAGCGGCGGTCGCGGTGTCGCTGTTCAGCGGAGGCACCATCTCCGACACCGAGGCCTTCGCGATGATCAACGGCAGTCGCCTGGGCGCGTCGTTCATCGTCTTGCTCGTTGGCTTCCTGGCCTACCTTCGCGGCCGCCGCAGCCCCGACGGGATCTACGTCGGCGTCGTCGCCTTGATTGTGGCGTTCACCCTCTGGACCCCCGTGGTCCCGCTGGGCTGGCTCGTGCTGCGGGAGGGCTGGCTCGACGGGGTCCGCTTCGGCAGGCCGGACTTCGCCACCGACGTCATCGATCTCACCTTCGTGCCGCTCGTGGACCGCATCGACGGCTGGCTGCCCGACATCGCCATGTTCGGGCTCGGCGTAGCGCTCGTCCTGGCGGCGTTTTCGTCGTTCGACCGCGCGCTGCCCAACCTGGAGAATCCAGGCCCGCGGTTCGAGCGCTTCGCAGCGGCGTTCCACCGGCCACTCTCGATGTTCGTCCTCGGGCTCTTGGTGACGGGAATGACGCTGTCGGTGTCGCTCTCCATCACCATCCTGGTGCCGCTCACCTTGAAGGGCTACGTCCGGCGCCAGCAGATCATCCCATACGTGATGGGGGCCAACATCGCGACGTGGGTGGACACCCTGTTCGCGGCGCTGCTGCTCAACACGCCCCGGGCGTTCACCATCGTGTTCACGGAGATGGTCACCGGCGCGGCGGTGTCTTTGGTCGCGTTGCTCGTCCTGTACGACCCGTACCGACGCGCGGTGCTCTGGGCGGCACACCGGGCGACCTCGTCGCGCACCGGCTTCGTCGCGTTCCTCTGCGCGCTGATGGTGCTGCCCGCTGGGCTCCTGCTCGCGTGACCGCCTTGTCCGGTTCGCCGCGCGTCTGGTACGATTGTTGAGGTAATCGCTTAACTTTTGGCAGTTCGGCATGCGGATTTCGACCAAGGGCGACTACGGCGTGCGAGCGCTCATCGAGCTCGCGCACCACTACGGACAGGGCACCATTCAGAGCGCAGAGATCGCGGCGCGCCAGGGCATCCCGGAGCCCTACCTGGACCAGCTCCTGACCACGCTGCGCCGGGCGGGGTTCATCCGTAGCGTGCGCGGCCCGCAGGGCGGCCACGCCCTGGCCCGCGACCCGGACGAGATCAGGCTCAGCGAGGTCATCCTCGCCCTCGAGGGAACGCTATCGCCGATCCCCCATGCCCACGACGATGACGGACGCCGGCCGGCATGCCGTGCAGCGCACGAGGTCTGGCACCAGGTCGAGGAAGCGACCCACCGGATCCTCGACGCGGTCACCATCGGGGACCTGGCGCGACGAGAGCGGGAGTACAGCGGCAGTGGCGGACGGTACTACATCTAAGGTCAAGGTCGAGGCGACGCCCGAGGTGCGCGCGGGCGAGGCCATCGCGTCCTCTGTGCTGGACCTCATCGGCTGGACGCCGATGGTGCGGCTCAACCGCGTCATCCCCGAGGGCGCCGCTGAGGTCCTCGGCAAGCTCGAAGCCCTCAACCCCGCCGGGAGCGTCAAGGATCGCATCGCGCTGGCGATGATCGAGGACGCCGAGGAGCGCGGACTGCTCAAGCCCGGCGACACCATCGTCGAGCCCACGAGCGGGAACACCGGCATCGGGCTGGCGATGGTCGCGGCGGTGAAGGGCTACCGGCTCATCCTGACCATGCCCGAGGACATGAGCATCGAGCGCCGCCGGCTGCTCACCCGGTTCGGCGCCCAGCTCGTCTTGACCCCGGCGATCGAGGGGATGAGCGGTGCTGTGTACGCGGCGCAGGAGCTCGTCGAGAAGAACCCCGGGTACTTCATGCCGCAGCAGTTCAACAACCCGGCGAACCCCGAAATCCACCGCCGCGCCACGGCCCGCGAGATCCTCCGCGCGACAGGCGAGCGGCTCGACGCCTTCGTCGCCGGCGTGGGTACCGGCGGCACCATCACCGGTGTGGGCGAGGTCTTGAAGGAGCGCCTGCCAGGCGTGCTCGTCGTCGCGGTCGAGCCAGCGCGCTCGCCTGTGCTGGCCGGCGGCCGCGCGGGCATCCACGGGATCCAGGGGATCGGCGCGAGCTTCGTGCCGGGCGTCCTCAATCGCGACGTCTACGACGAGCTCATCCAGGTGCGCGACGAGGACGCCTTCGCCATGACCGCCCGCCTCACGAAGGAAGAGGGGCTGCTCGTCGGTATCTCGTCGGGCGCCAACGTGTGGGCGGCCATCGAGGTCGCGAAGCGCCTGGGTCCGGGGAAACGGGTCGTGACGATGCTGTGCGACACCGGCGAGCGCTACCTCAGCGTGAACCTGTGACGCGTACTCACCACACGGTGCGAACCGCGTAGACTGGAAGAGGACGAGTGGAGCGAACGATGACGACCGTCACTGTGTACATCCCGACGCCGTTCCGGCGTCTCACCGGCAATCGAACGTACGTCGAGGCCCATGGGCGCACCGTCGCCGAAGTGCTGGACGATCTCGACCGGCGCTTCCCGGGCCTGCACGACCTGATCTACGACCGCGAGCACCGGCTGCCCGCGCACATCAACATCTACGTGAACAACCGCGAGATTCACTCACTCGGCGGGGAGGAGACCGAGCTCCACGATGGCGACCAGGTCGCCGTCATTCCCGCGATCGCCGGAGGTGCAGACGTGTCCGCAAACGGGGAACAGCCGAAGGGCCTGGCGCTGACGCCGGAGCAGGTGCAGCGCTACTCCCGCCACATCATCATGCCCCAGGTGGGAAGCCGCGGGCAGCGCAAGATCATGGAGTCGAAGGTGCTCATCGTCGGTGCAGGCGGCCTCGGTTCGCCCGTGGCCGTGTACCTGGCGCTCGCCGGCGTCGGCACCATCGGCATCGTCGACTTCGACGTGGTCGACCTCTCGAACCTTCAGCGCCAGATCCTTCACCAGAACGACGACGTGGGCCGCCCGAAGGTCGTGTCGGCGAAGGAGACCCTGAACGCGTACAACCCCGACGTGAACGTGGTGACCCACGAGGAGCCCCTCACGTCGGAGAACGCGCTCGACGTCATCGCGCAGTACGACATCGTCGTGAACGGCGCGGACAACTTCCCCGCCCGCTACTTGGTCAACGACGCATGCGTGTTCCTGAAGAAGCCGCTCGTCGACGGCAGCATTCTGTTGTTCGACGGCCAGGCGACCGTGTACCTGCCGGGCAAGGGCTGCTATCGCTGCCTCTATCCGGCGCCGCCGCCTCCGGGCCTCGTGCCCAGTTGCGCCGAGGCCGGCGTGTTGGGCGCCCTCTGCGGAACCATCGGCTCGATCCAGGCGACGGAAGTCCTTAAGCTGATCCTGGGCATCGGTGACACCCTCAACGGTCGCCTGCTCCTGTACGACGCGCTCTCGATGGAGTTCCGGCAGGTCAAGATCCGCCGTGACCCTGACTGCGTCGTCTGCGGCGACCACCCCACCGTGACCGAGCTCATCGACTACGAGGCGTTCTGCGGCGGCGCGCCCCACCCGGCGCCCGCTCAGGCGTAGGACGGAGAACGAACGCATGGCTGTGGAAGTGCGCGTGACGGCGGTCCTGCAGCGTCTGGTCGGACAGAAGTCCGTGCAGGCGGAAGGCGCCACCATCGGCGAACTGCTCGCCGACCTCGACCGGCGGTACCCCGGGTTCAAGAATCAGATCATGCAGGACGGCCAGCTCCACCGGTTCGTCAACATCTATCTGAACGACGAGGACATCCGATACCTCGACCAGCTCGACACGCCGCTCAAGGACGGCGACGTGGTGGCCATTCTGCCGGCGCTGGCGGGCGGCGCCGGACGCTGACGATGCGCTACGAGAGCCTCATCGACCTCATCGGGAACACCCCGCTCGTGGCGCTCCCGAACCTCTCGCCCAAGCCCGGCGTGCGGTTCTACGCCAAGCTCGAGGGCCAGAACCCCACGGGCAGCGTGAAGGACCGCATCGCCAAGTACATGATCGAGGAGGCCGAACGAAGCGGTGAGCTCACGCCCGACCGCATCGTCCTCGAGCCTACCAGCGGCAACACCGGCATCTCCCTCGCCATGATCTGCCGCATCAAGGGCTACCGCCTCACCGTCGTCATGCCGGAGAGCGTGAGCGAGGAGCGGGCGCAACTCCTGCGCGCGTACGGCGCCGAGATCGTGTTCTCCGAGGGCATCAAGGGGACCAACGGCTCCATCGTCGTCGCGCAGCAGATGGCGGCGTCGGACCCGACGTACCTCATGCTGTACCAGTACGGCAATCCCAACAATCCGCGCGCCCACTACGAGACCACCGGCCCCGAGATCTTGCGCGACCTGCCGGAGATCGATGTCTTCGTGGCCGGCCTAGGAACCGGCGGCACCCTCACGGGCACCGGACGCTACCTGAAGGACCACAAGCCCGACGTGAAGGTCATCGCGGCCGTTCCTCACCCGGGTGACCTCGTGCAAGGGCTGCGGAGCCTCGAGGAAGGCTTCATCCCGCCCGTGCTCGACGAATCGGTCCTCGACGGCAAGATCGTGGTCGACTCGCGGAGCTCGTTCGCCGCCGCGAAGGAGCTCACCCAGAAGGAGGGCATCTTCGCCGGCATCTCCTCAGGCGCGGTCCTCCGGACGGCGCAGCGGGTAGCCCAGCGCTTGGAGCGCGGAAACATCGTGATGCTCTTCGCCGACGGAGGGTGGAAGTACCTCTCGACCTCGCTCTGGACGAAGGAGTACGACGAACTGGCGGAGGAGGTCGAGGGCAAGGTCTGGTGGTAGCGGCATTCCACGACCGCTGGGCTTTGTTGACTTAAGAGACGGTTTTTCATAACATAGGGTCGTCCTTCGGGTGGCGGGACGCTCACCCTGCATCGTCTCCCCGCCCCGGTCCAATATCACCTTCCGGGAGGTTCGCCACATGACCACCGAGGTCGCATCCGACGTCCTCGTCACCACGCAGTGGGTCGCTGACCACCTCGCTGACCCGACCGTCAAGATCGTCGAGGTCGACGTCGATACCACCGCCTACGACGAGGGGCACATCAGGGGCGCGGTCGCCTTCAACTGGACGAGCCAGCTCCAGGACCAGGTCCGGCGGGACATCATCTCCAAAGCCGACCTCGAGAAGCTGCTCTCGAACGCTGGCATCAGCAACGACGACACCATCGTCCTATACGGGGACAACAACAACTGGTTCGCCGCCTACGCCTTCTGGCTGCTCGAGATGTACGGCCACGAGCGGCTCAAGCTCATGGACGGTGGCCGCAAGAAATGGATCGACGAGGGCCGCGAGCTCACCAAGGAGGTGCCGCGGCCGACGCCTACCCAGTACCGGGCGAAGGAGCCCAACATGGCGCTCCGTGCCAAGCGGGACCTCGTCATGCAGGCCGTCCAGCAGAAGAACTTCGCCCTGGTCGACGTGCGCTCGCCAGCCGAGTTCACCGGCGAGATTCTGGCGCCGCCCGGGCTACAGGAAACGGCGCAGCGCGGCGGTCATATTCCTGGAGCCATCAACGTCCCGTGGAGTCAGGCGGTACGCGAGGACGGCACCTTCAAGTCGCCTTCGGAGCTGCGAGAGCTCTACCGCAGCCGCGGCCTCGCCGAGGACACGCCGGTCATCGCCTACTGCCGCATCGGCGAGCGCTCCTCCCACACGTGGTTCGTGCTGAAGTACCTGCTCGGTTACAAGGACGTTCGTAACTACGACGGCTCGTGGACCGAGTGGGGCAGCATGGTCGACGTGCCCATCGAGAAGTAACCTTCCGTTGCCTGCGGATGATGGTGGACGCGGGGCCCAGGGCCCCGCGTCCACGTGTCGGCGGATCGCCCGGCTCAGCCCCAGCCGGCGATGTGCTCCGGCGCGATCTTCAGGATGACGCGCTGCTCGCCGGGCCGGCGAAACGGGTACGTGTCCTGTCCGAGGTACTTTTTCGCCATCTTGTCGATGTGCGCGTCCGCGCCCTCGTGCGTGATCTCCACCACGCGGCCCCGAATGGTCACCATCTGGTACGGGTTCTGCTGATTCGCGATGGAGATGGCGACCCGCGGGTCGCGGCGGACGTTGCGCAGCTTGACCCGACCTTCCGCCGTGTTCACCAGCACGTGCGTCCCGTCGTGATCCACCCACACCGGGCTCACCTGCGGTGAACCGTCGGGCATGAGCGTCGCGAGATGGCCGAAGTTCTGGCCCTCGAGCAAGGCGCGTGCGGTCTCGGACAACTGAACCGACATGGGTAGTCTCCTTCCAGCTACCGAACGGTACGGGGGATGAGGAATCGCGACGCAGCCGAGGCTACGCTGCGCGCAGTGTACACGGAGACCAGCGGTAATCGCTACGACTCAGGCCGCACGCGGAGAGAGCCGTTCGCCGACTCCATTGCCCTGGTACAACCGCAGATACATCAGGACTGCACGAACCCGGGGATGGCCGGTAGGGTCTTGATTCACCCCGAGTTGGTTGAAGATGGCGTTGATGTGGTTCTCGACCGACTTGGGTTCGAGCACCAGCCGGCGGGCGATCTCGGCGTTGCTCAAGCCTTGCGCCATGAGTTCGAGGACTTCTCGTTGGCGGCGCGTGAGCTGCTGGATGGAGGTCGGCGGGGGACGTGTGCTCTGCTGGTCGAGCACGATCAGGCCATCCGCGGTCGCCCGGAGCGCCGCCTCCAGCGACGACACGTCGCCGAGGGACTCCATGGGCAGATAGCCCCATCCGCCGATGCCGGCCGACGACAGCAGCTCTGCGATGCGGTGGTCGTAGGCGTCCGTGACGACCACGACACCGGCGCGAACGCGCGCTCCCTTGAGCGTCCGGACGGCCTCGAAGACGTCCTCCGGCCGTGGCGCCCGCATGATGAGCGCGACCGCATCGGCGGCCCCCTCGGAGAGGAGCCGCGCCGCTTCGCTCGGCGACGACAAGGTCGCAGCCACGCGCACCTCGCCGCTCCGGTCGAGCGCCCGGCGGTAGAGGTCGGCCAGCAGGCCGTCGGAGGCGACGATCACCGTCGCGATGTCCGTGACAGAAGGGCCGGCGATGACCATGACGCCACCATCATGACCGCCGCGTGCTGCGTCCGGCAGTGGGGTACTCCCTGATTTCTCGGTGCGTCCCCGGCGTGAATTGGGTGCACGCCCCCTGACCCTGGGGGCTCCCTTAGGCGAGAACCACTAAGGGAGCCCCCTGAAGCTCCCGCGGGGGGAACGCTCATGAGACTACGACCGCTGCGACGCTCGCGCGATGAAGCCCGAGACGAACGCGGTATCACCGGCCTCGAGACGGCCATCATCCTCATCGCCTTCGTGGTCGTGGCCTCGGTGTTCGCCTTCGTCGTCCTGAGCACTGGGCTCTTCAGCTCCGAGCGGGGCAAAGAGACCGTGTATTCTGGCCTGCAGAAATCGCGGGGCAACCTCGAACTGCGCGGCGGCGTCATCGCCGCGACGAACGGAACGAGCGTCACGACGCTGACCGTCTTTCTCGGCAACGCCGCTGGCGGCGAGCCCGTCAACCTCGACCCCGCAGCGGCGGTGAACCGCACGGTCATCGCCTACGTCAGCGACGCTCAGGTGGTCCCGGACCTGACGTACACGACGACCGACATCGTGGGGGACGGAGACAACCTCCTCGAGCCAGGCGAGCTCTCCCAGGTCGACATCGACTTCGCGGCGGCCGGACTGACGGTGACCAACAACGACACCTTCACCCTGGAGGTGCGCCCGCCGCAGGGGGCCTACCTGGTGATCCAACGGACGCTCCCGCCCGGCCTCACGCTTCCGCCCGTCGTCAATCTGCGTTGACCGGAGGCCTTGCGCTTCCGTGGTGCCGTCGTGAGTGGGCCGCCCTGGATGGCGGCCCACTCGTCTGCGCCCGCCAGCGCAGCGCCCCGCTTCCGGGGGCATACCCCCGGCCAGCTCGAGGGCGCACCCCCTGATCGCGGCCGCTCCCGTAGGCGAAACAACCTAGGGACCGGCGCAGCGCGCTGGTTTCGTTGCAGCCACCGCGGACCGCCACGGCGCCGCGGCGAGCGGAGAACTGGGGGTGACTGGCATGCGGACCATTCTTCGAGCATGGAGGTCCATCCGCCGTCGAGAGGACGGCATCACCGGCCTCGAAACGGCGATCATCCTGATCGCGTTCGTGGTCGTCGCCGCGGTGTTCGCCTTCGTCGTCCTGAGCACCGGGCTCTTCAGCTCCGAGCGGGGCAAGGAGACCATCTACGCCGGCTTGCAGAAGGCACGGGGCAACCTCGAGCTCCGCGGCAGCATCATCGCGAACACGGATACGACGACCGTCCAGCAGCTCATCCTGTACCTGGGCCTGGCCGCCGGTGGTGAGCCCGTCAACGTCGATCCGGCGTCGACCGTGAACAAGACCGTGGTCGCCTACATCGACGACTCGACGACGATCAACGACATCGCCTACCAGGTGCAGGACGTCGCTGGCGACAGCGATAACCTGCTGGAGCCCGGGGAGCTGGTCCAGCTCACGATCGACGTCGACGCCGCCGGGCTCAGCATCGCGAACAACGACACGTTCACGCTGGAGGTCCGGCCACCCTGGGGCGCCTACCTCGTAATCCAGCGCACCATGCCCGCCGGCAGCTCCCTCGAGTCGGTCGTCAACCTGCGCTAGCCCGCACAGAAATCAGCATTTACAGGTCCGGCGGACCTCGGTACGGGGGTCCGCCGGGCCCGTCTTCCTGGGAGCCGGCCCCTTGCGCATTCGGGGGCGCGCCCCCTGTGTCGTCGCAACGCCAGGGACGACAACAGGGCGAGACCAGCGCTGCAGGAAGCGCGCCAGCTTCATCTCACCGCACGACGCGGTTGGGAGAAAGGAGGGACTCAGGAGCGAACCACAACGCGGTCCGAAGGGATCACGAACGGCACCACAACATCGCAAGGAGGTAGGAATGCGCAAGTTCTTCCGGTTTCTCAACCGGGCCAGGGACGAAGAGCGCGGGATCACGGGTCTGGAGACCGCCATCATCCTGATCGCGTTCGTGGTCGTCGCCGCTGTCTTCGCGTTCGTCGTCCTGAGCACCGGTCTCTTCAGCTCCGAGCGAGGCAAGGAGACCATCTACGCCGGCCTCCAGAAGACTCGGGGCAACCTCGAGCTTCGCGGTAGCGTCATCGCGAACACGACCGGCAACGGCACCCGCGTCCAGACGCTCGTGTTCGACGTCGGCCTCGCCGCTGGTGGCGAGCCCGTGAACCTCGACCCGTCGGCCACCGTCAACAAGACGGTCGTCGCCTACATCGACGAGGCTACGTCGATCAACGACCTCACGTACACGGTGGACTGGGTGGTCGGCGACACCGACAACCTGTTGGAGCCGGGCGAGCTGGCAGAGATCAGCATCAACGTGATCAACGCCGGTATCACCGCGCTGGGCAACAACGACACGTTCACGCTGGAGGTGCGCCCGCCGCTGGGCGCGTACCTGGTCGTCCAGCGGACGCTCCCCGCCGGCAGCTCCATGGAAACGGTCGTCAACCTGCGGTAGCCGGCACGACCATCGGACGCACGACCCGCGGGCGGGACTCCAGTGAGGCCCGCCCGCGCTTCTTCCCCGCGACCACGGCTACAAGTTGGGTGCCTGCCCCCTGATCCAGTGTCCGAAAAGTGGCGACACCATCTGCGGATGCATGGATGCCGCGCAGTGGCAGGGAGCGTCCCGTCTCCGACTCACACCAGGGCGGGACCTCCGACAGGAATCCTGCCCTCACCGACCCGACCGGATGCGGGCGGTGACCGGAAAGGGGGTGTGCGAGGAGGCGAAGACGACAACCTGGTCCCGCGAGGGACACGACGGCACCTTTCATTTGTAGGAGGCAGCAATGCGCAAATTCATCCGGTTCTTTCACCGGGCCGCTGACGAGGAGCGCGGCATCACGGGTCTCGAGACGGCCATCATCCTGATCGCGTTCGTGGTCGTCGCCGCGGTGTTCGCCTTCGTCGTCTTGAGCACCGGGCTCTTCAGCTCCGAACGGGGCAAGGAGACCATCTACGCCGGTCTCCAGAAGACCAGGGGCAACCTCGAACTCCGCGGCAGCATCAGCGCCAACAGCGCCGCGGCCAGCGGCACGCGGGTCGACTCTCTGGTGTTCGCCGTCGGCCTCGCCGCCGGCGGTGAGCCCGTGAACCTCGACCCGTCGGCCACGATCAACAAGACGGTCGTCGCCTACATCGACGAGGCTACGTCGATCAACGACCTCACCTACACGGTGGACTGGGTGGTCGGCGACACCGACAACCTGCTCGAGCCTGGCGAGCTGGCGGAGATCACCGTGAGCGTGGTCAGCGCGGGGGTGACACTCCAGAACAACGACACGTTCACGCTGGAGGTGCGCCCGCCGCTGGGTGCGTACGTGGTCATTCAGCGCACGCTCCCCGCAGGCACGTCGCTGGAGAACGTCGTCAACCTCCGGTAACGGGGCCACACTGCGACATCCGAGTCGGGAGCCGCCCGGGCGCGGTTCGGGCGGCTCCCGACAAGACCAACCAAGACCGAAGGCGGGAAGGCCAATGGAACTCAACCACCGACTCCAGGTGCTCGAAGGCGAGATGAAGATCGTCAAGGGCGAGATCAAGGAGATTCTCGCCGAGATCCGCGCCGCCATTCTCAACCGGGACAATCCGTTCGTCAGGGAAGGCGCCTTCACGGCCATGGAGAAGGCTCCGTCCCCGGCGAACGTCGCCCCGCCGGAACCGCCAGCACCGGCGCCACAGCCGGAGGCCGCGCCCGCGGCCCCGGCCGAGCGCCCACACGAGGTGCACCCGGCGCCGCGCCTCCGGGTCGTGCCTGACGCAGAGCCAGAGCCGCCTTCGCCGCGCGAGCCGCACTGGAGCCTGCTCACTATTTCGCACCTGGCCATCTGGGTCGAAGACGCCGTGCATCGGCTCGGCCCTCGCCGCGTGCGAACCATGCTCGAGCTCTGCGAGATCGGCGGGCAGATCAGCGCCGAGACCAAGGCAGCGCTCTTGCGCATCATCGAAGCTGACGCGCCGGAGCCTTCGCGGACGCCGACGGTGAACGAATGGCTGCTCGCCTTGCGGGAGCTCGAGGCGCTCCTCCACGACGAGCACACCGACCTCGCCCTGTCGCGGCCGTACCGAGGGGCGAAGCGCCGGCGTTGAGGGGCGCCACAGGCCGGCCGGGAGGGCCGCCGCCGCGCGGCCCCCGGGCGTGAACGGAATCGAAGCCAGGGGGTTCAGCCATCGAAAAGGCCATCGCCACCATCCTGCTCACAGTCGCCGGGATTGTCGCCATCGTGGCGGTGATCAACGCGATCATGCCCGAAGTCAGCCGCACCAGCAGCACGCTGGTGAGCACGGCGGGCGTGATCGAGGGCCGGATCAGCACCCAGATCGAGATCATCCACGCGGGCGGCCAGGACGGCGGGACCACCGCCGACGTGTGGATCAAGAACGTGGGCGCCTCAACCATCAGCGCCCCGGACCGCATGGATGTGTTCTTCGGGCCTCAGGGCAACTTTCAGCGAATTCCCTATGGCACCGACAGTAGCTGTACCGCACCCTGCTGGTACTACAGCATCGAGAACGACACGAGCTGGCGACCGACGGCGACGGTTCATCTGACCCTGAAGCTGTCGACGGCGCTGGCGACCGGAACGACGTACTACGTCCAGGTGGTGGCGCCCTCGGGCTCCACCGACGCCAAGTACTTCACGGTGTAGGTCATGGAACACGGAATCCCTGCGCTCATCATCGCCTCGGTCATGATCGTCGCCACGCTGCTCATCGCGCGCAGCGGCTACATGGGCGTGGACGCCGTGAACCAGTCGTTCAAAGAGATGGAGAGCCGCGTCGGCGAGCAGGCCCGCACGAACGTCATCATCGAGAACACGGCGTCGGACGCCTCCGGCGCCAACCTCACCGCCGACGTCACCAACACGGGAAGTACCGTCCTGGGCAACTGGGACTACACCGACGTCGTCGTGCAGTACATCGACGACGCGGGCGGCTACAACATCCGCTGGCTGGCGTACACGGGCGGAGCGCTCAGCTCGAACACCTGGACGGTGAACTCCATCACCAACGATGTTTTCGAGCCCGGGCTGCTCAACCCCACGGAGACGATGCAGATTCAGCTCCGCATCAATCCGGTCATCGGATGCGGCACCACCGGGACGATGATCTTTACGACGGAGCAGGGCGTAACGACGACGGCGAACGTCGCCGCGCCGCCCTGCCCGTGAGGGAGCGCTCCATGGTCGCCGAGTACGCAGAGACGCGAGACCGGAAGATCATCTCGACGGGCAACGTCGAGATCGACAAAAAGATCGGGGGCGGCATCCCGCAAGGCTCCCTCACCTTGGTCGAGGGTCAGTCCGACGCGGGCAAGAGCGTCGTTTCCCAGCAGTTCATCTGGGGGGCGCTCCAGGCCGATATGGAGGTGGTCGTCTACACCACCGAGAACACCGTCCGATCGCTCCTCAAACAGATGGCGAGCCTCAGCCTGGACGTCATCGACTACTTCCTCCTGGGGCAGCTCAACATCTACCCAGTGCCGGCCAGCTTCGACGAGGAGACCGGACGCCTCGCGTTCAACCTCCTGGAGTCGCACATCGTCAGCCGCCCGTCGTCCGACGTCATCATCGTCGATTCGCTCACGCCGTTCGTCTCGCACGCGGGCGAGCAGGAGACGCTGGCCTTCTTCTCGCGCATCAAAGAGGTGTGCGACGACGACAAGACGCTCATCCTGACGCTGCACTCGCACGCGTTCAGCGAGCCGATGTTCATCCGCATCCGCTCGATTTGCGACGCTCACCTGCGCTTGCGGGTCGAGGAAGTGGGCGAGCAGCTCGTGAAGGTGCTTGAGGCAGCGAAGGTCCGCGGCGCCGAGAAGAGCACCGGCAACATCATCGTGTTCGACGTCGAGCCCGGCATCGGCATGCGGATCGTGCCGGTGTCGAAGGCGAAGGCATGACGGCTCATGGGCCAGGCGCTTCCGTTCCAGACGGCGGAACCGGATCGCGACGCGCACGCGGGCGGCACGTGCGTGCTGCGGAGCCTCCTCCCTCCGCCGCTCGCCGAAGAGGCTGACAAGGCGCCGCACCTGATGGAGTACCTGCACAAGATCCCCGTCGCTGACGTCGGCGTTCCCGAGTACTTCGAAAAGCTCGACCGCAAGATGGGGGACATCGAAGACCCGAACCTGATCTATCCGGTCGGGCAGGGCGTCTACATTCACATCTTCCCGGACCACTCCGACGTCCGGAACTACTACATCCCCATCGAACCCACGGCCGAGGGCCTGGACGACCTGCTCGAAGAGATCGAGGTGCGCCTCCTCGACTACGTGGACGAGCTCGCCACTGCCGAGTCCGACGAGGATCGGCTGCGCGTCCTGCACCTGGCCATCGATGAAATCTGCCAGGTGGTCAACGCCAAACGGAACGGGAACGGCAACGGGAACGGGAACAAGAACGGCGACGCAGGCACGTTCCCACTCTTCTTCTTCAAGAAGCAGCGCAACGGCCGACGCCGTGGCGAGCGCATCCCCGTGAACCAGCAGGAGTACGAGGCGCTCCGGTACCGCATCGAACGGGACAAGATCGGCGTCGGCGTGCTCCAGCCGCTCATCCTCGACCCGAACATCGAGGACATCAGTTGCAGCGGCCTCGGGTCCGTGTACGTCGAACACAAGGTGTTCAAAGGGCTCAAGAGCACCATCACGTTCGAGAACGAGGCGGAGCTCGACGACTTCGTGCTGCGCCTTTCGGAGCGCATCAAGAAGCCGGTGACCTACAAGAACCCCATCGTGGACGCCACGCTTCCCGACGGCTCGCGTATCAACATCGTCTACGGCGGCGACGTGTCGAAGCGCGGCTCGAACTTCACCATCCGAAAGTTCGCGACCACCCCGATGAGCATCGTCGAGATTGCCATGACCCGCTCCTTGAGCTGGGAGATGGCGGCGTATCTGTCGCTCATCATCGAGGAAGGCATGAACATGTTCGTCTCCGGTGAGACCGCCTCCGGAAAGACGACCCTCATGAACGCGGTCACCACGTTCATCCGCCCTGACGCCAAGATCGTGTCCATCGAAGACACGCCCGAACTCCAGGTCCCGCACCAGAACTGGGTGCGCGAAGTGGTGCGCGGCGCCATGAGCGAGGCCGACTCGAGCGTGTCGATGTTCAGCCTCCTCAAGGCCGCGCTCCGCCAGCGCCCCGACGAGATCATCGTCGGTGAGATCCGTGGGGAGGAGGGCGCCATCGCGTTCCAGGCGATGCAGACGGGCCACGCCTGTATGGCCACGTTCCACGCCTCCACCGTCGAGAAGCTGATCCAGCGTCTCACTGGGCACCCCATCAACGTGCCCAAGACCTACGTCGACAACCTCAACGTCGTCGTCATCGCCAGCGCCGTCCGCCTGCCCAACGGCAAGCGCGGACGCCGCATCCTGAGCATCAACGAGATCGTCGGGTACGACCCGACCGCGAACTCGTTCTCGTTCGTCGAGGTGTTCCGCTGGAACCCCCTGACCGACGAGCACGAGTTCACCGGCTACATGAACAGCTATCTGCTCGAGCACCGCGTCGCGCCGACGCGGGGCATCCCGAAACGCGAGGTGCGCCGGGTCTACGAGCTGGTCGAGCGCCGCGCGGCGCTCCTCAAGAAGCTCGCCGACCAGGGCGTGACGGATTTCTATGATCTTTTCAAGGTCCTTACCAAGGCTCAGCGCCAGAAGCTCTTCTAAGGCCAGGCCCCGCGTCCGGGCGCGGTCGGTCGACGAGCTCATCAACAACGGCTCGCTCTTCCTCAACCGCCAGCCCGTCGAGTTCGACCTGCTCTCGCAGATCGTGCACATCGCGAGCCTCGCGACGTCGGGCATGAGCCGCGACGCGCTCTTCGCCCAGATGGCGGAGCTGCCCTATTGCACGGCGGCCTACTTCCGTCGCGTCCATTACGTGGCCCAGCGCCTCAACTACGACTACTCCCGCGCCTGCCAGATCGTCGCCGACTCCACGAAGGTCGAGCCCGTGCGGAACCTGCTCCTGCGCTTCGCCAGCGCCCTCTCCGCCGGCGAGCCCGAGGAGACGTTCCTCCAACGGGAGATGAACGTGCAGCTCGAGGAGTACAGCAGCAAGTACAGCCGCGACGTCGAGACGCTGCAGAAATGGAGCGACGCCTTCGTCGCCCTGAGCGTATCCGCCACCCTCATCGTGGTGGTGTCGCTCGTCTCGACGATGATCTACAGCATCGGCTCGCTCTTCATCCTGGCGATGGCGGCCATCGTCGTCGCCGTCAACGCGCTCGGCGTCTGGATCATCTTCCGGACGGCCCCTCACGAAGTGAAGAGCTCCCGCTTACCCGAGCGCTCGGAGGAGCGCGAGCGCGCCATCCGGGCGGCGGTCATCTGCATTCCCGTGGGCTTCGTCGTCGCCCTCGCCGCTTCCATCATGTTCGGCATCGGCGCCGGCCTCATGGTCTTCGGCCTCGCCCTCATCCCGCCCGGCGTCTTCGCCATCATCGATGACCTGCGCATCGACGGACGCGACCGCGCCGTCGCCGACTTCTTCCGCGCGCTCGGCGGCATCGTGGGCGCGGTCGGCGCCACCTTGCTCGACGGGCTCCAGCGGCTCAACCGCCGGTCGCTCGGCGCGCTGGCGCCCATGGTCGAGCGGCTCGAGATCCGGCTCAAGGGGCAGATCCGCACGGAGCTGTGCTGGTACCGCTTCACCGCGGAGTCGGGCAGCGAGCTCGTCGACCGCGCGACCCGCATGTTCTTCAGCTCCATGCAGCACGGCGGCGACGCCACGCGCGTCGGCAAGTTCGTCTCCGATTACGCCATGCGGATCGGCATTCTGCGGGCCAACCGCAAGCTCGTCGCCAACACCTTCACCATGCTCATGGTGCCGCTGCACGCCGTGCTCGTCGCCATCATCCTCTTCGTCACGCAGGTGCTCGTCGTCTTCGCGACCGAGCTCGCCCGCATCGAGCAGGAGAGCTTCCAGGACAGCTCGCTCGCCGCCGAAGCCGGGTTCACCAACGTGCTGACGTTCGCCGCCCCCAACGTGAGCTTCATCACCGCCATGGCGACGGGCGTCATCCTCATCCTTACGGTCACCAACAGCCTGGCGCCCTACGTCGCCTCCGGCGGACACCGCCTGCGGCTCTGCATCTTCGCCGCGGCGATGCTCATCACGTCGGGCCTCAGCCTGATGTTCATCCCCACCATCGTGCAGGGGCTCTTCGTCAACGTCTCGGGCGATCTGCAGTCGTCGGCGACGCCCCCGCCGTTCTAGCCGAAAGGAGCGCCATCATGGGTCTCTTCTCACGCAAGAACCAGCCGCCGGACGAGGTCGGGCTTCCGCTCCCCGAGCTCGAGGAGCCCGAGCCCGCGCTCGACGACCCCGAGCCGTCCGCCGACCCGCCCCGCGTCGTGAAGCTCGACGCCGCCGATGACGACGACGGGCCCGACCCGCTGTCGCTCCTCGGGGACGACGCCGAAGGGGACCCGCTCGCGGCCGCTCCCCAGGCGCAGCCCGCGGTCAAGGACGACATCCTGAGCGTCTTCAACGACGTCAACTACATCGACCCCGTCGTCGAGCATCTCCTGGCGCGCGTCCGCGAGGTCTCGGCGGAAGACCTGTTGCTCGAGGCCCGGGAGGTCCGCCTGCACCTGAAGGGCGTCCTCCCCGGGGAGGCCGTCGACCGCTCCCCATGACCGCTCGCCTGCTCGCCCGCGCGATGCTCGCGACGGCGACGGCCGCCTTCGTCGGGCTCACCGTGCTCGCGTTCGCGGCGGGCTACGGCCCGCGCCTCTCGGGCACGGCCCCGGCGCTCCAGGGCGCCTTCTATCACGCGCCGGGCGGCGCCGCGGCGGCTCCCCCGGCCGAGGAGCCGCCGCGGGAGGGGGCGCATCAGCTCGTCGCCGCCGGAGAGCCCCCCGCCGAGACGCCGACGGCCCGCCGCGACACGCTGGGGCACGTCTACCCCCTGCCCGCCGTGGCCGCGCCCGTGTCGGGGCTCGCCGCACGCCCTGTACCCGCGACCGGCGGACCCCGGCCCGAGGCGCGCCGGACGCGCACCCCGGGCGTGCGCGGCGTCGTCGTGCTCGACCCGGGGCACGGCAACGGCGACCCCGGCGCCGTGCACCGCGGCCCCACGGGCGAGGCCGACCTCACCGAACAGGAGGTCACGCTGTCCGTCGCCGAGCACGCCCGCGACGCCCTCGAAGCGCTGGGCTACGACGTCTACCTCACGCGACGGTCGGCCGGCCTGCCGCCGCTGGGACCGCTCACCCACGCCTTCATCATCGCCGACCTCTTCTCGCGGGTGACGCTCGCCCGTGCCGTGGACGCCGACGTCTACGTGTCGATTCACGCCAACGGCTCGCCCTACGACTTCCACCGGGGAACCGAGGTCTGGTACTGCGGGAAGTCGGAGCTGGGCGACGCGAACCGCACCCTGGCGGAGCTGCTTCTCCAGGGGATGCTCCACGGCTTCCGCTCCTACGGCTACGCGGCCGTCGACCGCGGGCTGCGCGAGGACGCCGAATCGCGCACGGGCGGCGAGTGGTGCCCCCTGGTCGTGACGCGCGAGTCGCCCGCGCCGTCGGCGCTGGTCGAGCTGCTGTTCATGACCAACGACGCCGACGCCCGGGTGCTCGCGGACGAGCGGGCGCGGCGCCTGGTGGGACGGGGCATCGCCCGCGCCATCGATCAGTTCCTGGTGGACCGCGGCGTCGCGCCGCCCGAATGACGACGGGGTGCCGAACGGCCCCCGCAAACAGTCCATCCGGCCCTACGACCCTTATTCTAGGGTCTGCTTAACTAAGGCCGTGGCGACTCCCGGATGCGGGACGAGAGGGCGGAGGCCGTAGGGCCCCCGCCCTCTCACATTTCTCCGTCCCCGCCGTCCCCGATCCGGTGACGCGCCCGGCGGGGCCGCGACAGAAACTGTCGCGATGCGAGCCGACGAAGGAAGATGTGACTGGTTCATGGTTGGTGGGTTGTGGGGGATAGAAAGAGCGCCTGCCTTCTGGTATGGTTGAGGTGAATAAACACACAAACAGAAGGAGGCGCTGTCAGGATGAGACTACGGCTTCTCGTTCCCCAGGTCAAGCCCCTCCCTGCCGACCGTCCCCAGGCCTGCCGCTG